>LSQX01029553.1_pt1 | contig 31767 bp, 29 predicted proteins | sample 654561 | NCBI WGS metagenome assembly LSQX01 (sample SAMN04489861, study PRJNA283612) | anaerobic digester metagenome | isolation source: 4 biogas reactors fed with cattle manure at either 37C or 55C with and... | place: Denmark: Kongens Lyngby | collected 2014 | reverse complement strand
CGATAGTAGGTCTGCTCTGTGATCCCAGCTTGCCTTGCCGCTTCTGCAATGGTATTCCCCTTGTTGCAAAGCAGTTCAACCTCCCGAAGTTTGACAATGATCTGTTCCACCGTGTACTTCTTTTGCGCCATTTCTTCCATCTCCTTTGTTTTGTTGATTATATCTCAACTAACTCTCCGACTGGTACAAGGATTGGGGGGCGGGTCAGCCATATCAATCAACAATTGGAGTCAAAGCTGTAAGCACAGATATGCAGCGCGCTTTAGCACACAAAAAAACCAGAATTAATGCGTTGTAAAGGTTCAACCGATAGGACAAATACAGACGGTTCCTTTTTGTGCAAAAAAATCGAGAGTTTTGCCACCAGCGCTGATCACATGCAGACCAGTATGCTGATCAGCAACCAGAAAACGGCCATCCTTCAACACGAGAAAATCGCGTGGAAAACTGCCGGCGGGTAGATATCCGCTGCTTGATGGCATCCCTTTCACGTCAAGATCATAGACAGCTATTGTGCCGTGACCGCGGTTTGAGACATACAGATGACCATGAGCCTGACCAACGCGGATTGCAGCGGCTGTGCTTTTTTCTATTGGATATGGGACCGTAGAAAGGGTTTTGATGGGTGTAAAAACACCATCGCTGATTGTGCAGACTGTGACCTCATTGCTCAACTCGTGGCAAATGTAGCCCAGGGAAGAGGAGGCGTATGCCGCATGACGAGGCCCGCCCAATAGGTGCGTTGTGGAGTGAAAAGTAAGAATCCCTGTTTGAGGATTGGCACGATAGACAACAAGTGAATCAATGCCCAAATCAACCGCGAGTAAGTAGTTGGTACCCGGAATAAATGAAACGTGATGAATGTGCGGACCGGTCTGGCGCACAGGATGCGGTCCACATCCCTCATGAACAACGCACTGGATGCAGACGTCAAGGCCACTCTCGATAGAGAAGACAGAAAGCGAACCGGTTCCATAATTGGCGCAATACAGATGGCGTTGGTCTGGTGACGAGCACAGGTGGCAGGGCGCATTGCCGAGGGTTTCGCTGCGCGCGAGAAGCATCATGTTTCTGTCGGCAGTCAGTTCATTGACGCAACCTTTGAATTCTCCCGTCGCATCACTTGATACAGAGTAAACGCGGTTTCCGACAGTAATTAGATAATTAGGGTCCGTCAGGAATACGCAATGATCCTGCTTGATGCGATTGCCCTCAAGATTACAATGAAGAATACCGCACCCGCCCTCACGAGTCAGCGTGCCCACTAAAAACCTCATAGGTCGTCTCCTCAAGTTTGGTAGGGAATGCGGATTACAACTGTTGTCGCGATACTGGGTTTGCTACTAATCCGAAGCGATTGATTTTCGCGGTAGAGCAATCGTAGGCGCTGGCGTACGCCCCTGAGGCCAAACCCTTTCAGTCGCTTGTTGAACTCGTGATCAGCCTCGGCTCTTTCTATCATTTCGATGACATCTTGACTGATACCTTTGCCGTTGTCTTTGACGCAAACCACCAGTTCAGTGCCTTCAACTTTGGCCGAAATGCATATTTGAAAGGCTCTTTCCGAATCATCAATCGGATATCCATGAACAAGCGCATTCTCGACGAGAGGCTGCAGGAGCATGTTAGGGACACGGCAATCTTCAATATCATCTGATACGTCGCAGACCAAGGTCACTGTGTTGGGATAGACCTCCTGGTAGAGATCCACGTATTCTTTCACGAAACGAATTTCGTCCTGAAGCGTTGTATACTTCTGATCCGCATTTGTGAGATTGTCCCTCAAATAGCGGGATGCTTTGATGGAGAGGGTGCTGATTTCCCGGGTTCGATTCATGAGAGATAGAGCATGGACGCTCGAGAGTATGTTGCAAATGAAATGAGGACTAATCTGAGACTGCAGTGAACGATACTTCAGTTCGAGCATTTCATATTCCGCTTGCTGTTTGGCGGTTGCTTGAGTGACCATGCTGCGAGTTACTTTTTTGAGTTCACACTGCATGATATGGAATTGCCGCGCAAGCTGTCCAATTTCATCGTTGCTGCGGATTGGAATTGTAACTTCAAAGTCGCCTCGGCTGACAGTCTCCATGGAGGATAGCAGGTTTTTCGTGTCGCGAGAAAGGGAATGCGTGATGATGCTCATGATGATAAGAGCGACAAGTAGAATGAATGTACTACCTATCCATATGGCGCTGCTTAAGGCGAGTGGCATTGCCAGCATGGTGGAAATCGGTACGAGTTGCATAACATACCAAGATTGATTCGCGGAGGGATGCATGGTTAGCCAGAAGAGTTCATTGCCTAAAACGATTTGTTTGCTGATTGGGCGATAGGATAGCGGTTCTTGAGCAGTGGCGGCATCTAGAGTCTCCTGATTGAACCCTCCCGTAAGAATCAGCGGGTCTCCTTGCGAGGTGATCAAAGCAAGCATTGTGTCAGTATCGTCGTCTAAAGACAAAGACGAGAGAAACTGCTCTCTGTTGATATGCGCGATGATTATACCTGCGTATTTGAATGGAAAGGGGCGATACACGTCCTTCTTCAGATATATTTCTTTGTTGTCATCTGTCATCCAGATCGTAAAACTGTGAGAAAGATCGTCCTGGAGGAATTGATCGAATTGCTCTTTGTGGTCATCAAGAATAGCGGTGGAAAAGTAGCTATGCCTATCAGAATCAACAGCGAGCACGCTGGAAACGGCTGTTAGGTTAAGCGGAATATTCGTAAGACGGCTTTGGATTGCGGCCGTTTTTGCGTAAGACATCTCCTCGCTCAACAGGTGTGTCGCCAAATATGAAGCGTTATACTGGTTAAATAGAGATAACTCAATTTCGCTTGTAACCAAGCGCAAGCTAGTGGATAGCTGACTAACGTAGGCTTGATAAGCGTTCGTTTTTTCATTTTCAACGCGCGAAGTCAGGATGCCGTGTACGTAAAGAGAAAGAAGGCCAAGTGTCAAAACCACTATGGCCAGAAAGGTAAGCACGAATTTCGTACGAAGCTTCAAGGACGTTGATCTCCATTTCGATAATCGCGCGGAGAAATGCCCTCGTATTTGACGAACATTTTGTAAAAGGAAATGTAATTCTTGTATCCAACGGCTTCCGCGATCTCTTCGATTCGGCAAGAATAGTCCTTAAGGAGACATTTTGCGATTTTCAACCGCGAACGGACGACAAGATCGATATAGTTTTCTCCCGTTTCCTTTTTTATGATATAGGAGATATGGGACGCACTGAACCCAAAATGGTCCGCTGTTTCCTGAAGCGAAGAACGGTGAGGACAAGCATCGATGTAATTACATATTGCCGAAACCAATGAATCTCTTGCGGAAGCCGGCGGGGTATCGTCACCTTGTTTTGCAGAACGCAAATCGTCAACGGCGCGTCGAATACTGTCGATTAGTTTTTCGTTTTCAAGGGGCTTGAGCAAATACTCGAAGGCATGCAAGCGCAACGCCTTCTGTGCATAAGCGAATTCGTCATAGGCACTGACGAAAATGACACGAGTATCGGGCATTTCGCGATGAAGCCTTTCTGCCAAAGTCAGGCCATCCATACCCGGCATACGAATATCGGAAATGATTATGTTCGGGCGCTGTTGCTGAATGAGAGACAAGCCTCTTGTGCCGTCATTCGCAACTCCACAGAGAGTGCAGCCGATCGCTTCCCAGTGAATCGTTGTGGCGATCATATCAGCTGTGGCGCGATTATCTTCTATTATGGCAATCTTATACAATGCACCGTTCCAATTCTCTTCTCGTGTCATATATACACCAAAGATAATGTTCCATTCTCATCTTTGTGAGTATAGCTTACATCGATTTGCTTGTCGAGTGAGCTTAACCTTTGACTAACCTACAGCTTAACCTTTGACAGAACCTGACATAATTCCGCTGACGATAAAGCGTTGCGTAAAAAGATATAGGAGAAGAACTGGTATCATGCAAAGACCGAAGAATGCAAAGGCCAGGTTGATCTCTACACCACTTTCGCTGGTGTAGAGCAGCTGCGCCAATGGGAGAGTACGGTTTTTGCTGCTCTGCAATAAAGAAACAGCGACGGTGTAGTCATTCCAGGCGTTAAGTGTATTTATCGCTAGCAGAGTGACATTTATGGGCTTCATGAGCGGAAACACGATTTGCCAGAATGCTTGGAATATGCTTGCGCCATCGATGCTTGCCGCTTCCTCCAGTTCTACCGGAACGGTCCTGACGAAGCTGGTGACAATCAAGATACTTGTGCCGATCAGGAATCCCGTTCTTACGATGATATAGCCAGGGATTGTGTCAATTAACCCTAACGTCTTGAGATTCACGTAGGCAGGATACATGACGCTCTGAAAAGGAATTAGAATACCCACCATGAAGACGTAATAGACGAATGTGGACATCTTACTCGTTGAACGTGCAAGCACATAGGATGCCATTGGTGTGATGAACATCAAGATTCCAACTACGCAAAGGGTGGAGACCAGGCTGTTCGTGAAGCCGGTCATGAAGTCGTTATTCTTCGTGATAACCTCGATATAATTGCCTAGATACAATGAACTTGGCAGTGAAATGGGGTTGGACTGACCCAGCTCAGCTGTTGTCTTGAAAGAATAGTTGAAGCTAATGTAAAGCGGAGATACGTAAAGTATAGTCACCAACAGAATAATTATCATGCGTATTCGATTGGCTAGCTTGTTGCGGCTGTTGTAATTAAGGAAGGATGATTTCATTTTTCTCGTTGCAGAGGCCTGCGACACGGTCAATACACCTCCTTGGAACGGAAAAACTTCGAAACAAGAAGGGAAATAGCGAGCAAAATTGCGGTCATCACAATCGCGGCTGCTTGACCATAACCGGCCTTCCAGTTGGCGAAGATGTTGTCATAGACGAACATGGACATGGTGTTGGTTTCATTGAGGGTGGGACCGCCGCGGGTCGTTGCGCGTACCACCTCGAATACCTTAAGCCCCCATGCCAGTAGCAGCAATACGTTGGAGGAGAAGGCGGGAATTATCATTGGTACTGTGATCTTGGTAAATTTCTGGATTCCGTTCGCACCTTCAACGCTGGCGGCTTCATAAAATTCCTGGGGAACTCCCTGAAGAGCAGCGATGTAAATCAACATGCAATAGCCAGCTGTGCGCCATGAAGAAATGATAGCGATGGCGGCCATCGCTTGTCCCTTTGTCCCAAGCGGACTGGGAACGCCAAAGAGCGGTGAGTAGATGCTCGAGTAAATGTTGCGCCAGACAAACGCTGCTGTAATGAGGCTCAAAACATAAGGCATGAATATCATTGTACGACAGAGATTGTTAAGACGACTATACTTGTGGACAAGAAGTGCCATAGCAAGACCAAACACGTTACTGATGACAATATACATTGCAGTGAATTCGAATGTATTGCCTACGGATTTCCAGAAGACTTGTCCAACTTTGGAAAATAGGTTGACGTAGTTTCGGAGACCCACAAAGTCATTGATGCCCTTAACGGGTTGCCAGTTCGTGAAAGAATATGGAATACCCTGAAAGAACGGCATTATAACTGTGAATATGTACAACAGCAGCGCCGGCGCCAAAAAGCAAGCGTAGGTAATCCGCCTTGTTCTTTTCATGCTGCCGGTTGGATGTAGAGCATACCTTGAGTTGAACACGACTTCAATCCTCGATTCGCGAATGTACCTTCTGAGGGTAATGCGACGCTAAGTCTGCGCAGGTGTGTGAAACTGCAAAAGTGGTTCATATACGTAAACAGCAACGTGGGTGAAAGGCTAGGGGCGCCCCAAACACGTTGAAGCGCCCCTGTAAGGTCTTTATTTGTTCGCGTTGATCTCGTCAAAAGTATCTTGGAGCAACTGCACAGCAGTTTCCACATCAACAGACTCATCCGCACAGAAAGTCTGGCCTATTTGACGCCAAGCGGTAAGGTATTCACCCTTAAGCCACGTGGTGAAAGCGCCTTCATGTGCTATGTTACCAGATTCTTTACCCTTGTTGGCAGTCATTATGACGTCTGGCATTTCGGTCTCAACGCCCGGAACAACGGAAGGATTGAGCGTGTTGGCGGCCCAGAAACCAGCTGTCTCGGTGCTAAGCAGATAAGCCATGAACTCCATGACTGCATCAGGATGCTTGCTTTCATTACTGACCATGAATATCTGATCTAGTTGGATGCACCATTCGTTTGCCTTGCCGTCGTCACGCGGCAGGACGAACATATCGTATTCGGCCTCGGGATTGAACCCCTGGATTTGTGCAAAGGCCCAAGTTCCGTCATACAGCATCGCGCCTTCGCCGGCGGCGAATTTCTGACGTCCCATGGTTGTGTCGTTACTCATATCATCCATGCGGTTGAATGCCAGACGACGGCCCCACAGTTCGAATGCTTTGGCAAACTCTGGATAGTCGGCGAAAAGCGCTTCACCGTTCATCAGTTTTTCGAACGCGTCGAAATGTCCGTTTTCCAGGAGCAGAGGCCAGAGAATTCCGCGAAGCTCAATGTCGGGGTATGTGACATTGGAGTTGTTGCGGATGAATGGATCAACGCCGTTGTCTTTGAGGGTTTGGCAAAGCGCGTCAAATTCGTCTTGGGTGGAAGGCACATTTAGCCCATATTTGTCAAAGATTGCCTTGTTGTACATCACGCCATAGGTTTTGAAATCAAGCGGTATTGCGTAAACGCTGCCGTTCCACATGCAGCTCTTCATATCACCTTCTGTAAGACCAAGGTTGGTGATCAGCTCATTGTCCGTCAGGTCCATGACTTTGCCGGCTTCGATGATGTCAGAGTATTGGTTCGGAGATCCCATCATAATGTCCGGGGTATCACCATTAGCTATACGAATGGGCAGTTGCGCAATATAGTCGTTTTGGGAGTACATTTGGGCTTCAAACGTGACGTTAGGATGCATTTCTTGGTACTTGGTGAGTATTGAGTCAAACGTGTTCACCTTTACTGTGTTGCCCATATAGTGCATGATAGTGATGGTAACGGGCTCTCCTTCAGCCATTGCTAAGGTTGTCGAACACAGCAGAGTGACGAGTGCCAGGAACAGAGCGAGTGTTTTTTTCATGGTAATCCTCCCTATTAATTTTCAACGCTTCCGTTATGGCGAAACGTTGGATTCTGGATGAATGGCGACGCACAGGAGTCATGAGAACTTTTCACCATTCTTGATGGTTCAAATTATAGGGTACAGGGTTCACAAAAAACATATATTTTTCTGTCTAAAACATATACGCGTTTTGTGCAATATCTCAAATGCACTTGAATACGAAAAGCAATTGATATATATTCCTGGCATAAAATGAATGGCGCCATTGAACGACCGCTACTCACTTGGAGGTAGGTTAGACATGAAAAAGGTTGTTTGTATTACTGGTGCGGTGCGAAACACAGGCTATGCCATTGCGCGCTACTATGCTGTGCAAGGATGGAATGTGTGCATATCCAGCCGCGATGATGCTTCTGCTCATGAGGCGGCTGCCCGCCTGAAGAGAGAATTTCCCGATACGGAGATTGTCGGCATTGGTATGGATCAGAATCACATCGACCAAATTCGAACGGGTTTTGAGATAATTGATGATCGTTTCGGTCGTCTTGATGCTTTTGTGGCTAACGCGGCACATTTGGGCGTCAACTATGACACATTCAATATGACTGCGGAGATGTGGGACGCGGTCATGAATACCAATGCGCGAGGCACGTTTTTCTGCTGCCAGTCAGCAGTTGGCATTATGAAACGTACTGGTGGTTCGATTGTGCTCATTAGTTCAGTGCATGCCAATGCTTCAATTCCTGGACGCGTAGCATATTCAGCGTCAAAAGGAGCAATCAATTCCATGATGCGCTGCATGGCGGTAGAACTGGGCCATTTAGGGATTCGCGTCAATTCGCTTGTTGCCGGTGCGATTTGGACAGAGAGATGGGAAACGCAAAACGAGGATGAGACGCGGCGTCGTCGTTCACAGTATCCCGCCGGAAGGGAATCAAGCCCTGAGGATATCGCAAAAGCGGTGTACTTTCTCGGATCAGACCAGTCTCCAACGATAACTGGTGCAGAAATTCCGATTGATTCGGGGATTAGTATATGTCTGTTGCCATATGATAAGAATTGGAATCAACCCATATCGTGATTTGGGGCACAATAGGCGAAGGAGACGTTATATGTTTATTGGAGACAAGTTGTTTAGGGAGAAACTGGTCATTATTGCTCGTGGCATTCCGTTGAAAAAGCTGGTCCGGTGTTGCGAGGCACTGCTCGAGGCTGGCGTAGACTGCGTGGAATCAACCTTTGATCACCGACTACCGGATCCAATTTCAGACAATATTCAAAAGATTCAAGCAATTCGCGCCGCTTTCGGAGACAGGATTCGTGTGGGGGTGGGGACTACACTGAACGTAGAGGAAGTTCAGGCAGCATTTGATGCTGGTGCAGAATACGTCATTTCGCCCAGCACCAAGCCTTCCGTGATCCATGAAACCAAAAGGCTGGGTATGTTTTCGATTCCCGGAGCAATGACTCCCACCGAGATCAGCATTGCTTGGGACGAGGGCGCAGATATTGTCAAACTCTTTCCCGCTGATGACTTAGGATTTCATTACATTGAGAACCTAAAAGGACCGCTGCCACATATTTCGCTAATGGCGACTGGTGGTGTTAATCCCAACACAATTACGCGGTTTCTTTCCTTAGGAATCGATGTTGTTGGTACTGGAATTACCATTCTGAAGAAGGAATTGCTGGCTGCAGAGGATTATGGAGCCATTCGTGATCTTGCAGCGAGGCACAGGGAAGCCATCCTATTGTGGAAGGAGGAGAACTGCCAATGAAGATTTCCGATGTCAAGGCCTATACGCTAGATGCATATCGCACAAACTGGACATTTATAAAGGTTGAGACTGATGAAGGGCTATACGGCTGGGGTGAAGCTTCTTTGGGCACGCGTGAGAAAGCGCTTGAGGGCTGCGTTGAAGATATGAAACGAATGGTGGTAGGCCGCAATCCGCTCGAGATTGAAAAGATGTGGTTTGAGGTCTATCGCGATTCCTATTGGAAGGGCGGTCCAGTGATGATGAGCGCGCTCTCTGGAATCGAGATCGCCATGTGGGATATAACTGGCAAGTTTTATAACCAGCCAGTGTATAACCTCATGGGCGGAAAGATGCGCGATGACGTGATGATGTATGCCAATGCCTGGTTTGTTGGAGCGCGCGAGCCCGAGGAATTTGCGGTGAAGGCGAAGAAAACGATCGAGTTAGGCATCAAGGCGCTAAAGTGGGATCCTTTTGGGAAAGCACACATGACGCTGACTCGGCAGGAGATGGACCATGCAGTCGCAGTCGTTGGGGCTGTGCGTGAAGCTGTGGGGCCAAATATCGAGCTGCTGATTGAATGTCATGGTCGCTTTAACCCCTTCACTGCGATCGAGGCTTCTCGTGAGCTGGCGACGTTTAAGCCCATGCTCATGGAGGAGCCAACTGTGCCGGACAATATTGACAGCCTAAAACGGGTGCGCGATCATAGTATGGTACCGATTGCCGCAGGTGAACGCTTCTACGGTAAATACCAATTTTGGGATGTTTTGCACAAAGAGGCAATTGACATTGCACAGCCGGATATTTTCCATACTGGAGGCATGCTCGAGAGCCGCAAGATTGCTGCGATGTGTGAAGCCAGCCACATCCCAGTCAGTTTTCACAATCCGTCTGGTCCGATATCGAATGCAGCGATTCTACAACTGGCAGCATGTACCCCTAATTTTTTCATTCACGAAATGATGTTAACGGACGCCTCTTTCCGCTTTGATATTACGGATGAAGAGGTTGAGTATCAGGACGGTTGCTTGAAGATAGGTAGTAGGCCTGGCATCGGCATTGACGTGAACGTGGAGGAAGTTCTTAAGCGGCCATACACGCCGCGTAACTTGCGGCATTATACCGGAACATTGACCGATATCCGCCCAAAAGATGATACGGTTTTCTTCTTTAAAGGGCTCCGCGACAAGGAGGTTTTCTAAAGTTTCACAGAGGATTAGTGCGAAATCGCGGACTCTATACTCGACAACATAACCGCCGTTCGTACCCATGTGCCAGCAGTACTGGCGGAGAACCTTCATTATGTTTCGCCCCGGATGTTTTTCATTTCTCCGGAACGTTTACTCCGGGAAACGCATGAGACTGCTCCGTAACCACACCTGTGAAGCAGTCTGTGATCAGATGCCAATGCTTCATGCGTTCAGTTTATCCCGAATGGCTTCAAAAATTAACCAAACCACAAGAAACGGTGACACTTCTTTTTGGCTTTTTGAACAAGGCAGATTATTGAGGTGGATTCCAGTGACGCATTTCTTGAAAATTCGTTGTCGCAGCACATTGTCCATGGCAAATATCCAACAACCAAATGCACGCGCTGCAGAATTTCATGCCGCAAGGGGACCTTTGTCGCCATTGCGGCGCCTTTTTGCGTAGAATTGGAGAAGGGAGTCGATAATTGATGAAGGCAGCAATCATAGGGGCAGGATTCATCGCGGATTTCCACGCGGATGCATATCAACAATTGCGGGATGTAGAACTATCGGCCATATGCGATGTGGATGCGTCAAGGGCCGGGGAGATGGCACTCAAGTATGGATGTGCCGCCTACAGCATTGCGGAAGATATGCTGAAAATCGAAAGGCCAGATTTGGTTTCAGTTTGTGTCCCGACCTTTTTACATGAGTATTATGTTGTTATGGCCCTAAAGTGCGGCGCTCATGTTTTGTGCGAAAAGCCGCTTGCCCTTACAATGGAAGCCTGCCAACGAATGGCGGATGCAGCTAATGGCATGCGGCGAATACTGATGACGGGCCAGGTCCTGCGATGGTGGCCAGAGTACTTGCAGATTTCGCGCGAAATCAGAAGAATGGGGCCACCTCATTTTCTATCTACTCAACGTCTACAATATGCCAGTCGCACTTCGTGGATGGCTGATCCCAACAAGGGTGGAGGCGCATTGTTCGATCTCTATGTGCACGATTTAGATTTTGCATGCTCCTTGTTGGGATTTGCACCGCACATTGATGCTGTTAGTGGTATCCAAGGCACCGAAGGATCATGGCGCAGTCTTTGTACGTTACTTCGCTGGTCTAACGGCACCTGCGCCAAAATTGAATCCTCCAATTTGCAGCCGGCCAAGTATCCTTTTACTGTTCATTTCCGTGCCGATTATCCGGCGGCTTGCCTGCAGTATGAGTTCCGTGCACCAGTAAATATTCAGCGAGACGCCAGAGTCCAAGCGGAATTCACTCTTTTTGAGAATGGGCAAGTACAACAGTTGGCCATCGCTGAAAATGCACAAGTGCAGGCCTTCGCCAAAGAAATCGAGGTCTTCGTGCAAGGTGTTAAGCAGGGGCGTTCTCCGCTTCCGAGTGAAGAGTCGATTGCCGTGATGAGTCTAGTTCACCATGTCAAATCTATGTTGGAGGAAATGCCGGTAAACTCCATCGGCATGTAGCATCGTGCTTCGGAATTTCGGGTGCTAATATTGGCACTTGACAAATGCGCTACCCCATGTATAATGCAAGCATAATTAATTATATCGAATTCGATGGAAATGCAAGGCAGGAGGCGATTACGGCAGAATATTGAGACATGTGATGGTAACATAATTGTTTTGAATATGGGAGGTGATTTCATTTTTACCGTAACCAGAGATCAGGAACGCTTCATTCTGTATACACTGCGTGATACGGACACTGATTCAAGTGTTGTAGTGTGCCCGGAGCGCGGCGGATCAGTTATATCGTTCAAGATACATAATCGTGAGGTTTTGTGGCTTGATAGTGCTATTTTTGAAGATCCTACTCAAAATGTTCAAGGTGGGATTCCCGTGTTGTTTCCAATCTGCAGCGTTCTATCTGAGAATGGCTATCATGTGGATGAAACAACATATCATTTGCCTTTGCACGGGTATGCCAGGAGCGTGGCGTGGCGTTTCGTAAAATCATCGACAAATGATGAAGAAGCAAGCATTACTTTAGTTTCTTGCTCGAACGCCCTCACAAAAGCGCTCTACCCCTATGATTACGAATTTCAGTTGACGTATTGCCTGAGAGAGAGTGTTTTGTTAACCAAGATCGAAATATTGAATCAATCCGATCGAAAAATGCCAGTACACTATGGATTCCATCCATTTTTGCATGTTTCGACTAAGGATGATTCTTTGATACTATCAACCAACGCTACTGAGTACTACGATTTGGGTGACGATCAAACACACCCCTTTACAGGAAAGATTGATCTTAGGGAAGATCACCACGCAAAGTTGTTCTTTGACGTGGAGTCCTTTTCGGTGACAGATCCCCAAGATCAGTGCAAAATCAGCGTTTGGGGTTCCAAAGAATTCAGCACCTATGTCCTTTGGTCAGGAGACGGAAAGCGCTATTGCATAGAACCATGGACGGCCGGTATTGATGCACTGAATACGGGACTTGACTTGATTAACATTGACGAAAATAGACGGCACAGTTCTTGGTTTGCCATCGGCGTGCAACAACAGAGAGGAGCGGAATAATGAAAGATTATCGAACGATACCGGCGGGAGAATTGGCTCAGGGGAGTAATATCAAGCTCGAAATATGCGAGACGGAAGTTGACCTGTACTGGAGGATGGCTTTTGAAGTCGCAGAACTCATTCAAGAAAATAACAGGAAGAACGAGCCCACGGTTATGATCGTTCCATATGGACCTTTGGGACCTTTTAGTAGGCTGCTGTATCTCATACACAAGCATCACATTAGCCTAAAGCGTTGCGTGTTTATTAACATGGACGAATATTTAGACGATGATGGCAATTATCTCGCGACGACAGATCCCTTGTCCTTCCGTGGGGGAATGGACCGCATCTTTTACAGCAAAGTGGATTCGGCACTGAATGTTCTGCCCAACAATCGGATTTTTCCAGAACCCGGCAAGGAAGGTTATATTCAGAAAGTCATCGACGAGTACGGGAAACTTGATATGTGCTGGGGCGGAGTGGGCATCACGGGACATATTGCTTTCAACGAACCGCCTGAGCCCGGTATTACGATGAGTGACGAGGAGTTTTTGGCCTTGCCGACCCGTGTGCTGAAGATCGCACGGGAGACAAGAACCATCAACGCGTACATGAACTGCGGGGGGGATTTGGACGGAATTCCGGAAAACTGCATCACGGTAGGAATGAAAGAGGTCTTTGCGGCTCGAAAAGTGCGTATGTGTATGCCGCGCGCCTGGAATGCCGCCATGCTTCGTAAGGCATTACACGGTCCTGTGAGCTGCCGCGTGCCTTGTTCCTTATTCCAGAACCATCCCGATGCGTTGATTTACGCCGCAAATGTCGCTGCTGTAACGCCGATTGTTCCGGAAATTCGCATCTACAACTGACGGGAAAGGTCTGAAGTGTTCGATGAGTAGACTGTTATGCATTGGTAATGGTCGGGTTGTTCTTCCACATCGTGTCATCCCCAATGGGGCGGTTGTCGTGCGAGACGGCCATATTGAAGCAGTGCTCGAAAATCCGACAAATCAGTCATGTTGCGAACTGCTGGATGCTCAAGGGGGCATTATCATGCCCGGCTTCATTGATATGCATTTGCACGGTGGCGGGGGAGCCGATTTCATGGACGGAACACTCGACTCCTTTCGTACAATCGCCCGAACCCATCTTATTCACGGAACAACGGCTATGACGCCCACCACGATGACAGCGCCAGACGAAGAAGTCGAGATGCTAATAGATACCTACCATCAAGTGAAGAGGGAGGGTACCGAAGGAGCGCAATTTCTGGGTCTACACATGGAAGGACCCTACTTTTCTTCTGTATCCAAAGGGGCTCAGCCCATTAGCAGTGAGCGCACCCCTGACCTATCCTATGTCAAACGAATACTGGAGCTAGGAAAGGGAGAAATTCGAAGATGGGATGCCGCACCTGAATTGCCTGGCATGGAAGCCTTCGCTTCCTTTTTGAAGTCGCAGGGCATCCTGGTTTCCCTGGCACACTCAAACGCCACTGCGCAAGAGGCTGAAGACGCGTTTGGTTGGGGATTCTCGCATGTCACTCATTTCTATAATGCAGTAACTACCTTTCGAAAGATTCGTGGTCGCGTTTATGCCGGAATTGTTGAAGCTGCTTACATTCATGATGAGGTGACAATTGAACTAATCGGCGATGGGCGGCACATCCCACGACAGTCTATGTTGTTGGCATACCAGATAAAGGGCGCAAGTCAGATAGCTCTGATTACTGACGCCATGCGAGCAGCAGGAACGAATAACAGTGCAAGTGTTTTGGGGAGCATAGTGTCAGGTGTTCCGGTCGTGGTCGATGATGGGGTGGCACAATTGTTGGATCGAAGCAGTTACGCAGGCAGTATTGGCACTATGGATCTCGCGCTGCGTGTTGCACATTTGGAGTATGGAATTCCGCTGCAAGATGTTAGCCTTATGCTTTCATTGACGCCCGCAAGGCTTTGCGGTGTAGAGAAAGAGAAAGGCAGCCTCGAAAAGGGCAAAGATGCGGACGTTGTGGTGCTGGATGACAAATTTACGGTGCGCCATGCATTAGTGAAGGGTGTTGTTCGCTATTCCGCAGAGAGTTGACTGTCGCGGAATGCCGACATTAGGAAAAACAGTACAAAGCTTTTGCAAATGGAACGTCACAAAAGTGACTATTGACAAATGTTGAGATATTACATATAATCACGTTCATAAGGTTGGAAATCAACATTTTTGGGATAATTGGTGCATTTGCCTCTGGAGATCGATGCATTTGTACGCGAGAAGCATTACTAATGATTCCTACCGGTCGACACCGGTGAATATAAAGGAGGGTATCCCATGAAAAGACTGTTGGCTACGATGCTGTCCCTGATGATGTTGTTTGGTGTTTTGTCAGTCGCCCAGGCTGAACAAGAACCGATCACCATTAGGACAATCCACTATATGGTGGAAGGCGATAAAGCTGCTGGTATGGACATAATCCAGAAGCTTTTCGCAGAGAAAATCCTCGCAGAAGAGGGCAAGGTTATCAAGTTTGAGAATAGCGCTTACTCGCAAGGTACCGACTATTGGCCGCAACTGAATTCCTCGATCAATGCACAAGATTTCTACGAGATCATGATGGGAAATCCCGGACTTTACACGGACCTGATTAAAGAAGGATATGTAAAGGACCTGACTGGCAATGAGGTCATCAAGAATCTGGGCCTTACATCCGGTGACATGGGCGATGTGTCCTATGAGGGCAAATGGTACGCTTACCCGGTCGACTTCAAGTCCTGGGGCGTCTTCTACAACGTAAAAATGTTCGAAGACCTCGGCATTGAGGTTCCTACGACTGAGACTGAGCTTCTTGCAGTCTGCCAGAAACTGCAAGACAACGGTACCAGCCCTTGGGCTGAATGGTATGCTGATGGTGCATCTGTGGACATCAATATGAGAACTGTTCTGTGGACCAAGGCTTTGGCTAATGGCGATAAAGACTTGTTCAAGGATCTCATGAGTGGAGAGAAGACGGTTCACGAGTATCCCTACATGAAGGAAGCTTTGGAAACGTGGGCTCGCCGGATTGGTGATTGGGCGCGCAATGATGCGGTGTCGAACAAACAGACTGACGCCAATGAGGTTTTCGTTTCCGGACAGGCCGGCATGCTGTATCAGGGTACCTGGAATATTGGCTCCATCGAATCCCTTATTGAAGGCAAAGACTTCGAGTATGGCTTCTTCCTTTGCCCCACTGATGATACAGGGACTGATCCAGTGCTTAACGTGCAGGTTGATCAAGCTTTCATGATCAATCCCAAATCCATAAATCCTGACTATGCTTCCAAGTTCATGGAATTCTGGCTGACTGATTGTATGGGAATTTGGAGTGATGAGAGCTTCCAGCCCGGCATTACTGGCGCTACGACCGAGAATACACCGCCACTGCTTCTGGCTTTGTTGGAAGCGAAGGCATCTGGCAATACCGCTTGTTACGGCGATTTTACAGTTCCCTTTACTTCTGCATTCACGGGCGCATATCGTACAGCATTGACAGCTTTTGCCGCATCACTCGTCACAGGCGAAACTCAATCGGGCGTAAACTCCGTAGAGACTTGCTTGGATTACATGCAGGAACTCTTTGATGAGGAAATCGCAAAAGCCGCTCTGTAACTACGCTAGCTCAACGTAAGAACGAAAGATTGCTTCCTGGGCAGCTGGCCGGTGTGATGCTGGCCAGCTGCCTCCAGAAGCATAAGGTGAAATGTCCGAAACGGTTTGTCCATAGCGAGGAGATGTTCATGAGTCAATTGAGCACTGTAACAAACAGAAGAAAACCAGTTTCTCTTTACGCAAGAAAAACGCATGCCGGCAATCTGCTTTTTCTTTTGCCTACATTTCTGCTTTTTGCATTTGTTGTTCTTGTACCATTTTTTCAAGGAATACCTTATTCGTTCACTAATTGGAAGAGCATTGTTAGCACCAAGTATTCCTTTAATGGACTGGCCAATTACAGGTATTTGCTAAATAACAAGTTTTTTCTCATGTCGCTGGGGGTGACCTTCAAATTCACTCTCTTTTACATGTTAAGCAGCAATCTCATGGGCTTCTTTCTGGCCCTACTCCTGAGACAAACTTCCAGGTTCAACAACTTTTCACGTACTGTTTTTTTCTTGCCCTTTACGGTATCGGTTACTGCAGCGGCGATTGTTTGGTCTTATGTGTTTACCGATATCTATGGAACCATTACAGGGTTAGTGAGTCCTTTAGGTTTGGAGGGGCAAATTGTCAACGCAATGGTGTTGATCGGATCTTGGCGTGATATGGGTTACACTATGCTCATCTATCTTGCGGCAATGCAGACCATATCCAAGGACTATTATGAGGCAGCATCGATTGAGGGCGCTGGTCCTTTTCAACAGTTCAGAAGAATAACACTGCCAATGATTGTGCCCGCCTTCACAGCAAATATTACCATTACCCTTGCTTGGGGCCTAAGGACCTTTGATTTGCCAATGGTAGTCTCCACGACCAAACGAGCGGGTCAGACAACGGCGGTCTATGTCTATCAGAGCATATTTGCTAATAACAATGCGGGATTAGGGCAGGCGGCAGCTATTATCCTCACGATTATTCTGGTTGTGCTTACTCAGATCGTAACCTACACGCTCCGTAGGGCGGAGGTGGAACTATGATGCACAAAAGTGTCAATCGTCTGTTCACTTCCTCCAATAGATCTGCGGGTCAACATCACCGCATTGTGAAGGATGCAATTCGCATTTTGGGAATCTTGCTGCTGATTTGTATTGTGCTTCTCCCGTTTTATGTTGCCATTTTATATGCTTTCAAACCGGTGTATGAGATAAGCGCGAATCGATTGGCTTTTTCTCGCTCTCCAACGCTACGTAATTTCTATGAGGTAATATTCGAGAACAGCCAGTTCATCAGCGGCATGAAAAACTCAGTTTTGAACACTATTCCAACAGTATTTGTTTTGATATTGTTCACTTCCATGGCATCCTGGGTTTTGGCACGATTCAATACACGCTTTTATCGGTTGATGTATGCGGTGTTGACTTTGGGGTTGCTTATTCCCTTTCAATGTTACATATTGCCACTGTATGTCAATTTCTTTGGGTTGGGACTAGTGAGTAACAATATTGGCTTTATTATTGCTCGATCCGGACTTCAGATTTCTATTAGTCTGGTCGCGGTAACGGGCTTTGTGAAGACTGTGCCTCGCGAACTGGAGGAAGCCGGCAGCATAGATGGGTGCAATAGATTTGCAACTTTTTGGCGAATTGTTTTTCCGCTAATGACACCGATCGTTATCACGCAATTGGTTTTAAATACCGTGTTCATTTGGAACGACTACAGCACGGCCATTATCTTGTTGCGTACCAAAGAATCACAGACTCTCACATTGGCGCAGATCACCTATTTTAATGAAAACACAGCGATGCTCAATCATGCTTTTGCATTCTTCATTCTGGCAATGCTGCCTATACTGGTTCTTTATCTTTCGCTTCAAAGGTACATAATTAGTGGGATTACTGCGGGCGCAATAAAGGGATGAGTTCAACAGCGGTGGGAAAGGATAGTCAGATGCAAGATGGTCGGTTTTCCGGTGAGTCGATTCACGTTGTTCGCAGCGAATGGGATGTTTATTTTGAAACGGCATTGGCCATGCTCCGGCAGATCAAACAAAATCGTGCGGCCCGCAAACCGACGGTCATGATTGTGCCTGTAGGCCCCATCGAGCAGTACGCAATTCTGGCTCGACTCATCAACGAACAATCGTTGCCCTTGCATGATGTAAGTTTCTTTAATATGGATGAATACCTTGCAGACAATATGCTTCGCGTGCCGCTGGAACATCCCATGAGTTTTCGCAGGAGAATGGATGAAGAATTCTACAGTCGTGTCAATCCGGATTTAGTAATGCCGGAAACTCAGCGGCATTTTCCTGAACCCGGACGCGAGGCTGAGTTTGATGGTTTGCTTGATTCTCTGGGCGGCGCGGACCTTTGCGTGGGTGGATTGGGCATCAATGGGCATATCGCGTTTAATGAGCCACCTGAAGAAGGTGGAGCAATGACTGTCAAGGAATTCGCGTCTCTGGGAACGCGTGTGCTGCCGATATCACGTGAAACTCGCACGGTGAATGCAATTGGTTACCAAAGAGGGGATTTGCGCGAAATGCCGCAGTGGTGCATTACCATTGGAATGAAGCAGATTCTCTCGTCGCGTTCCATCTTTATTGCGCTAAATAGGGATTGGCAGCACGGCATCCTCCGACATGTACTGTTTGATACAATTCAACCACAAATCCCTGCGACACTACTGCGGCTTCATTCGGATGTTCACTTTTGCACAACCGAGCGAATCGCTCAAGGAATTCATTAAGGGAAATACCCATTCAATATTGGCAAAGGGGTGCAGCATGCTAAATTACACAGTCAAAATAGGGTTGGCACCTATGCGTCGTGATGTCACACCCAGACCAGGCATCTTCAATTGGGAAAAAGCTGAAGAACGCGGACGGTACCTGGTGGATTACATCAAAGATCATTTTTCGAGTGAAAACGTGTCCTTTGTGGACTTGGAGGGGATAAACCCGGCGGGCGTCATGTATTGTGAGGCGGATGCGGAAAAGGTAATTGCTCGCTTTAATTCAGAAAAAGTGGATTGCATCTTGGTCATCAATACCAATTTTGGCAATGAAGAGATCTCTGCTCAAGTGGCACGTGGCGTAGGCAAGCCGATTTGCATATGGGCGCCATTGGATGACGAGTTTGCTGCTGACGGGATGCGGTTTACAGACAGCCAATGCGGTCTGTTTGGTGTTAGCCGACAATTGCAGCGATTTCACATCCCATTTAGCTATATACCATCTTGCGTCGTCCAAGATGAGACTTTTGCGAGAGAGCTGCAAAAATTCATTTCCGTTAGTTGTATGCTTAAGAATTTCACTGGCATGCGTATTGGGCAGGTTGGTATGCGTCCGAAGCCTTTCTGTTCAGTCATTTTCAATGAGGGTGAGTTGATGGAGAAATTCGGCTTGCAGATTATTCCCATTAACTTGGCTGTCATACTCAATAAATACAATCAGATCCTCGCGGAAAAGGACGATGAGTTGACCGACGGTGCAAGTCTGTTGATGGCACGATACGAGATGGACGACCTCACGCCGCCGCTACTGAAAAAAGTGTACGCATTTGTTCTCCTGTACAAGTGGATATTTGAAGAATATCGCGTACAGGCAGTTAGCGCAGAGTGTTGGACGGCCATGCAGCAATTGGTGGGTGCCATGCCCTGCACTGCCTACAGCATATTAGCGGATATGGGGTACATCATTTCCTGTGAAAGTGACATGCATGGCGCTATTACCATGGCCTTGCTGTCCTGCGCGACGCAAGGGCGAAAGGTTCCATTCTTCGGCGAGTTCACTGTGCGGCATCCCGAAAACACGAATGCTGAACTGCTGTGGCATTGCGGTCCGTTTGCGTACAGCTTAAAAAAGGAAGGATCTCCCTGCAAGAATGTTAACATGCGACAATGGTTCCAGGTGAAAGACGGAAAATACACAGTCGCTCGGTTGGACCAGGATAATGGCGATTATTGTTTCCTTGCTGGCACATGCAAAACTACGGACGGTCCGTACACATTCGGAACGTATCTTTGGGCTGAATTCGACAACCTGCCCGCTTGGGAACGCAAACTAATAGAGGGACCCTACATTCACCATATGGCTGAGGTCGAAGGGGATTGGACAGAGGAGATTAGTGATTTTTGCAGGATGGTCAAGAACATAAGCTTCGATGCCGTTAGTACTTGAGATTCTTTAGGGCGTTTTCAATAATCTGCTCGTTATTTGGGGTGAGCGCATTAATTCTCATCGCCAATGCAGTGTACAGGCTGTCAATGATCGTATATTGTGCAATCCTTGAAGACAGGGCAACGATATGATAATTGACTTCCTGAGATGCTGCGTCGAGCCGCAGGTCAGATATTTTGCTCAGAGGAGACGGCCCCACGCCAGTCATGCAAATGACTGTCGCGCCTGCCTCCTTTGCAAGTTTGGCGGACTCAATGATGGCCTTGGACGAACCCGAATGGCTGATGGCCACACAAACGTCCCCCGCGCGCAGCTGGATGCTCGCAATACATTGCATGTGTGAATCCATGTGCGCAGACGCATTTATCTGCAAACGCATCAGCTTATGTTGCATATCAAGGGCAACGGAAGCCGAGTTTCCACACCCATATATATGTACTTTTCGTGCGCTTAGGATGGCGGCAACAGCATTTTCAAGCTGCTCCGAGTCAATTATGCTTCTGGTGAAATCTAGCGAACGTTTCGTTGCTTGAAATACTTTGTTCAGAATGTCTTCAATAGTATCAGCCTCTTGAATGTCCTCGTAGATGCGCTCTGTGGGTGTGACTAGGTCCTGCGCGATAGCAAGCTTCAGCTCCTGATATCCCTGCATACCCAATCTCTTGCACAATCTAATTACAGTAGCGTCGCTGACTTTGGCACGTTCCGCAATCCCTGTAATGGAAAGGTGAATGACCTCTCGGGGCGCCTTTAGAATGGTTTCTGCGACTTTTCTTTCCGAAGCCGTCAGACTGGCACGGATGCCCTGGAGCCTCAGTAGTGCCAAAGAACTCTCCATAATATTGTCTGCTCCCTACGAATTTTGTTGTGACTATAGCAAATTGCATCAGAATTGTCAATTGACAAATGTCGAAACTCTCCATATAATAGACATAAAGAGGTTGATGTTCGACATCAACCGTGTGATAGGAGGAATTTACGGTGTTAACCAATATGGTGACCTTGCTGGAAGTCGCGGAAAAGAGAAGATGCGCGATTCCGGCATTCAATGTGTACAATCAAGAGACCGTGCTGGGCGTCTTGCAGGCGGCTGAAGAAGCGAATTCGTGCGTTATTCTGCAAATGTATAGTAGGCTATTTGATAGTATTGAGGCAGAATTCTTGTCGCCTTCGATCGTGGCCGCGGCACACAGAGCGAAGGTGAAAGTCGCGTTCCACCTTGATCACGGAGCCGGGAATGCGCCGGTCATCAAAGCCATTCGATACGGATGTACCAGCGTTATGCGTGACGCTAGTGCGCATCCCTATGAGCAGAACGTTGCTATCACGAAGTGGGCAGTCGACTTAGCACATGCCGTTGGAGTATCCGTCGAAGGTGAGTTGGGTCACATTGGATTGGCAAAGGATGGACCAAGCAAGGACTATACTTCTGTCGAAATGGCTAAGCAATTTGCTGATGAAACGGGAGTTGACGCGCTAGCAATTCAGGTGGGAACTGCGCATGGACATTATGAGCAAGCGCCTACGCTCGCGATTGATCGCATTCGCGAAATCCATGCGCATACCAAAGCGCATCTTGTGTTGCATGGCGGCAGCGGAATACCGGATGATCAGATTGCTGATTCAATCAATGCAGGCATAAGGAAGATCAACTTTGGGACTGATGTCTGTTGCACTTTTTTGGATGGAGTCAGAGCAACTGATGCTAGCATTTTCGCAGTAGATCTTTTCATGAAGAGGCCAACCCAGTTGGTCAAAGAATTCTCCTCCAGCAAAATTCGACTCTTGAAAGCCCAAAACAGCAATGAAGACTGATAGCGATTGGCCACAAATTGTCGGCATTGGTGCCACGCTATTTGACACTTTGATGGTGGTGGATACCTATCCGGTTGAGGACACTAAGTTACAGGTTGCGGAGACGAAAATGCAAGGCGGTGGACCTTGCGCGACGGCTCTGGTAGCATCCGCGAAGCTGGGCATCAGTGCCGCCTACATGGGGACCGTTGGTGATGATTACTTTGGTCGGTTCATGCTGAAAGACCTGGACAAATGGGGCGTTAGCACCAAATATGTTCGTGTAGTACCGAATCGGGTCAGTTTTCATTCTGTGGTACTGCTCAATCGGCAAAGCGGAACACGTACTTGTTTATGGAATAAGGGCACCATTGAAGAACCGCAGACAAGTGAGATACTCTTGGATGTTCTCGCTAACGCGCAAGTACTTCATTTAGACGGAAACATGCTCGAAGCCGCAATTTACGCTGCCAAGTTCTGCAGACAATCGGGCACAAAAGTGAGTCTGGATGCGGGCGGGACATATCCTGGCATAGCGAATCTTATGTCGCATGTGGACTATCTTATGCCTTCGGAAGAATTCGCCCTGAAAATGACCGGCGCAAAAAATGCGACTGAGGCAGCGAAGATGCTATTTGATTCTTACAAGCCTGAGCTGCTGGTCGTGACACAAGGTGACCGCGGAGGAATGATCTGTGATGAGAAAGGCCTCAGGCGATACGTGAGTTTCGAAGTGGCAGTAGTAGACAGCAATGGAAGCGGAGACACTTTCCATGGCGCTTTCTTGGCTGCGAAACTGAAAAGCATGAGCAACGATTCTGCTTGTGGCTATGCGAGTGCTGCGGCAGCAATCAAGTGCACGCGGCTAGGTGCGCGCGTTGGCATGCCCTCAGATACCGAATGTCGCTCGTTCCTTCACGAGAGAGGAATAGATAATTTGGCCTGATTATGCTTGGCATTGGCTCTGATCTAATTGACGTCGGCAGATTTTTTAAGGAGAAGTAGAATGGAAAAAAAGGCATTCATGAATGACATGATTCGTTCAGAACTTGAGGATGTTGTTGGTGTTGGAAATGTCTCAACAAGTGAAAGTGATCGAATTGTTTATGGGGTTGACTATTTTTGGGTCAGCCGCATGTGGGCAGATCGTGGTCAGCGCCCGCCTACGCCAGAATGGATCGTGTGTCCCGATAACAGCCAAGAGATTAGCAAGATTTTGAAAATCGCGGGCTACTACAAAATTCCCGTGAATATTTGGGGAGGCGGTTCGGGCAGCCAAGGCGGTGCGCTACCCATGGCAGGCGGCATAATGATTGACATGAAAAGAATGAACCGTCTGATTAAGATGGACGAGGTTTCTCGAACGATTACTGCGGAAGCAGGCATGATTTTTCAGCAGCTTGAATGGTATGCCAACGAAAAGGGGTATTCATGCCAGCATATTCCTAGTTGTCTGACCTGCGGCACAGTGGGGGGCGCGCTCGCCCACCGAGGTATCGGTATTATGAGCACGAAGTACGGCAAGATCGATGATCAATGCATTAGCATGGAAATTGTCTTGCCCAATGGGGATATCATTAACACGCTTCCTGTTCCAAAGCACGCAGCCGGTCCTGATCTCAATCAGATATTCATCGGAAGCGAAGGAACACTTGGAATCATCACGAAGGCAACTTTCAAACTTTTCGAACAGCCCGAAAGCCGTTTGTTCAGGGCGTTTCTGTTTCCAGATTTCCACTCTGGTTTGATGGCTGGTAGGGATATTATGCAGAAAACTAAGCCCTCTATCCTCCGATTCTTCGATGAAGCGGAAACGACAAGCATCATTAAGAAGGTACTTGGTTTTGAGAAAAAGGGCTGCTTCATGAATCTTGCCGTGGAAGGAATAAAGAAAGTCGCAGAGATTGAGCTGGATACCATTTTGCAGATTTGTGCTAAATGGGGGGCTCAGGACTTGGGCGCCGAGTACGGCGAAAAGTGGTACGAGAACAGAATAACATTCTTCTACCCGGGCCACATTATGGACATTCCGCAGATGTTTGGAACGATGGATACAGTTGCGACGTTCGAAAACATTGAGCCTATTTATTGGGCAATGAAGCATGCAATTGAAGATAATTTCCCTGGCGTCAGATTCATTGCACATTGCAGTCATTGGTATGAGTGGGGTACGATGATTTATGACCGCTTCATAATGGATAATCCACCACAAGACCCGCAAGAGGCCATACGTTTGCATAACCAAATCTGGAATGCCGGCGTGAGAGCCGCGATGGAGCACGGTGGTGTTATCAATGATCATCATGGCATTGGGTTGAAGCTTAGTCGATTAATGAAAGAGCAATACGGTCCGGCCATGCAGGTCATGGAGGGGCTCAAGAAATCACTCGATCCAAACGGAATAATGAATCCATATAAGCTTGGACTGTGAGGAGGAAGCAGAATGTATAGTGAAAAAGCTAAAAAGCATGCAGATGCGTGTCGCTTTTGCTGGATGTGCAGACATGTATGCCCCATAGAGAATAGTACAGGAATGGAAACAGGGACTCCTCGCGCAAAAGGCTTGCTTGTGTCTTTGTTTGAACGTGGTTACAATATGGACAAAGATTGTGCACAAACAATGTATGAGTGCATGCTATGCGGTTCTTGCACAAATGATTGTGTGACTGGATTTGAACCACCCATATATATACGTGAAGCGCGTACACAGGCTGTACTCAATGACCTCGTTCCCAATGCCGTGCAGAAAGTTATTGACCGGCTGGACGAAACGGGCAATATTTATGGAGCCAAAGAATCGGCAGTCGATTTTACGGGTGTTCCAGAAAATGGTGAGCTCATGGTTTGGTTAGGTGCTACGGCCAGATATGCAGTGCCGCAAGTCGCGGATGCATTGTTTTCCCTTCTTAAGAAAGCCAATGTTGACTTTGGTGTTCTCAAAGACGAACCCCCTTCCGGATGCGCTCGAGGTGATCTGATGGGTTTTGTTGAGGATGTGCGAAGCGATGCAATGGTCGCCAGTCAAGCGGTTTTGGCTGCAGGCGCAAAGATGCTTGTTGTGCTTGATAGCTATGATGCTGTCCTAATGCTGCATGAGTACAAGGCGTGGGGGATTGAAATGCCAAAGATCATTACTGCGACGACATTTGTTGATGGTCTCGTAAAGGATGGTAAGCTGAAACCGCGTAAAGAGGAATTGGTTGTAAGCTATCATGACGGCAGCAGGCTAGCGCGTGACTTGGATGAGCATCAGCCCGCGCGAGACCTACTCGAGAGCATGGGAATGAGGATCAGCGAAATGTTTCTTAACCGGCGTTTAGCTCATTGTTGTGGTACTTCGGTAGCTGCGCAGTATATGCCCAAAATTAGAACAGATGCAGCCAAGAATCGCTGGAGTGACGTAATGCGAACAGAGGCTCGAACGCTCATTGCTGCGTGTCCTCAAAGCACAGAGGCATTCATTTCGACCGTGCCTGAAGGCTACACGTACAAGGATTTGTTCGTTCTGCTAGATGAGCATACTTGAGTTCTGGGGCAGGATTGTCTGCGACATCATCCATGACGGTCCCGTCCCTTACTGACAATGCGGAAAGCGGGAGTAATCACACGATGCAATATCTTTTGGGAGTAGACTTTGGTGGAACATCATCGAAGGCGACCTTGTTGGGAGCGGACGGGCGCATATACGCAACGGCAATATGTGAATACCCGACGCATTATCCCCATAACGGCTGGGCCGAGCAGGACCCGCAAGATAGCTATGAAGCGCTCGTAAAGAATGTGCGAAGTATCTTGCAGAGTTCGAAGATTCATCCAGATGAAATAGCAGCCTTGTGTCTTGATTCTGCTACGCATACTGCTGTGCTTCTTGACGACAAGGATCAGATCGTTCGAAATTCAATATACTGGACTGATACGCGCTCGGCATCTCAGGCAGAACGTTTGAAGCGCGAAATGGGTGATGAGATCATTCGCGAGTGTTATAACTCGGTGTCAAGCTTGTGGACGTTGCCACAGCTTTTGTGGCTCAAAGAGAATGAACCTTGGGTCCCGGCGCGGACAAGAAAACTGATGTCCATAAAGGATTACGTGCGATACCGCCTCACAGGAGATTACGTGACTGACAGCATTGAGGCCATGGGCTTCATGTTGCTAGATGTTAAGAACAACAGGTGGTCACAGAAGCTTTGCGAAATTGTAGGCTTGCGTCCTGAGATACTTCCCCCTATTGTCGGCCCCATGGAAAAACTGTCCAAGCTGACTTCTGGTGCAAAAGATGATACTGGTCTGACCGATGCAACGGTGGTCATAGCGGGCGCTACTGATACTGTTATGGAAGTGTACTCAGCTGGTGCCATTCATCCAGGTAATGCCACCGTGAAACTTGCTACTGCTGGAAGAATATGCTCTATCACACCAGCCGAGGTGATAGATCCCAGGCTGGTGACTTATCGTCATGTTATTGAGGACTTGTGGTATCCAGGGACGGCCACGAAATCATGCGCCACATCCAACCGATGGTTCAGGGATACCTTTGGTGGAGAGTACGGCGAAATGAGCGCTTCCGCATCAGAAGTGGAGCGTGGGTGTCAGGGGTTGATGTTCCATCCATTCTTGCAGGGAGAGATCACTCCTTATTTGGATGATAGATTACGTGCAAGTTTTACCGGCGCAGCTGCTTTCCACACCAAAGCACACTTCAATCGGGCTGTGTTAGAGGGCGTTGCCTTTTCTATGAAAGACAGCTTTGAAACCCTCAAAGAGCTGGGCATCGCACCCGTCGAGGCTGTTGCCATCGGCGGCGGCATGCAAAGCTCTCTATGGCGACAGATTATGTGCGATATGCTGAATATTCCGCTAAAAACCATTGAGCATGCGGATAGTTCGCTGGGTAGTGCGATGCTGGCAGGTGTTGCGACAGGACTATTTGAAGATCATGTAGATGCCGTGAACAAATGTGTTCGCGTGACGGGATATAACGAGCCTAATGCTGAAGGCGTGATTTTCTATAACGAGCGCTTTGCCATTTACAAAGAACTCGTCATGGCACTGGCGCCGATCTATCACAAGTTATGAGGATTCTTGCGTGTGTAAAACAGGTGCCCGATACGATGGACGTGAAGCTCAACGATGACTTTACGCTGCAAAGGGAACACGTCGCCCAAGTACTGAACCCCGCAGACGAGAGCGCAGTGGAACTTGGCCTCGCTGTCCGCGATGAAGTAGGGGGCACGCTAACGATCTTGACGATGGGTCCTGCGCGCGTGCAGAATACTCTGCGGGAAATCCTCTCAAGGGGAGCTGACAAAGCGTATCAGTTGACTGATTCTGCGTTTGCTGGATCAGATACTCTGGCGACAGCAAGAACGCTGCAGGCAGCAATTTATCAGCTTGGCGGTTTTGATCTCATCTTGTGCGGAAGGCGAGCTGCTGACGGTGAAACGGGACAGGTTGGGCCCATGCTGGCTTCATTGATGAACATCGCCTGTGTTCCCAATGCAGTTCGCGCACACATTGAGGGGACGCAAGCGCGCGTGGCACAGCTCACCGAGGAAGGTATACAAAACTGGCAATGTAGTTTACCTGCGCTAATTACGCTTTGTGAATGGAGTTATCGTTTGAGGCTGCCTTCGCTCGCGGGGCTGAAACACGCTCGCTATGCAGAGATTCCTCGGATGACACTCTCTGATCTCGCTATGGAGAGAGGCAAAACCGGATTGAAGGGATCACCTACTCGTGTAGTGCAAGTGAATGTTCGAAACATCGGGATAAGAGAGTGTCGCATGGTGGATATACCTAAATTGTTGGAAATTCTGCCATGAGGATTGTGGTGTACTGCGAAAAATCAAACAATGCATCATTTGAACTACTTTGGAAGGCTGCCGAACTGGGGGATGAAATCATTGCGCTGACAGAAGACAGCGATCCATCGGCATATTATACCTATGGAGCCAATCAGGTGTACTCCATGGAATTGAGTGATGACGTTTGTGCCCAAGGTACTTACATTGCGGAAGCCCTAAGGCGGATTGGACCTGACGTGGCGTTATTTCCAGCAACTGTACGCGGTCGATTTCTGTCCGCCTGGTCAGCGGCGCGGTTGGGGACAGGGTTGACCGCAGACTGCACGGACCTGCGCTTGACTGAGGATGGTCTGCTACAACAAATTCGGCCTGCTTACGGCGGCAATTTGACTGCTTATATAGTCTGCAGCAAAGCGCGTCCGCAAATGGCAAGCGTGAGGCCGGGTGCATTTCCGCTGGAACCAAAGACGGTGGTCACTGCAAAAACGGCGGTTGTGGCATTTTGCCCTACACCAACTCAAGAACTGCTTCAAAAAATGGATCTTGTTCCATTGGAGCGGGGAGCGTCCCTACAGGCGGCGGAGGTGATAGTTGCGGGTGGAAAGGGAATCGGCGGAAAAAAGGGATTTGATAAGCTTTTTGAACTAGCCGAATTGCTGGGCGGTGCAGTTGGAGCAACGCGAAGTGCGGTTGATGCAGGGTGGGTTTCCTATGATCATCAGATTGGGCAAACAGGTGTGATTGTCCGCCCTAAGCTTTACATAGGATTTGCCATATCCGGTTTGGTTCAACACATCGTTGGAATGAACAGCGCGCAGACAATTGTCGCTATCAATAAGGACCGAAGCGCACCCATCTTTCGCTACGCCAACTTTGGCGTCGTTGAGGATTGGGAAACCACAATCGACAGCCTAATTATGCACTACAAAGAAAGGAAATCAAGAAAATGAACTATAAAAAGACCTACAACCCAGTAAATGGCTATACGCCTCTGTGTGAGCCTGGGCAATGCTCTTTGCAACTCTTGGAATTTGGAATTTTGGAACTGGATGCTGGACAAAGTCATCTCTTTGACACTGGCGAGCGCGAAGTCGCGTTTATCCTACTAGGGGGTAAGGCGAAATTCTTCATAGATGACGAGGACTACGGTGTTGTGGGTTCAAGGCGCAATGTGTTTGAGAATCAAAAGGCCGAATGCTTCCTTGCGCCAAAGGATTCAGCTGTACAGATTGAAAGCGTTTGGAAAACCAAGATTGCCGTTTGTGCAGCCAAATCAGACAAAGCGGGCTCTGCACAAGTTATTCATCAAGATAGTGTTCGTGTGATGCGCCTTGGAGTGAAGCCTTGGGAGCGTGATACCAGCTTCATAGTTGACGGTTCGACAAACGCATCCAAGCTAACCATAGGAGAAGCGTACATTACGCCAGGCAATTGGGCTGGTTTTCCGCCGCACAAGCATGACTCTGACCGAATGCCTGCAGAGGGCGTATTAGAAGAGATTTACTATTTCCTTTTTGATCCCCAACAGGGATTTGCACTTCAGTGCATGTATACCGATGATGGGGAAATTGATGAGGTGTATCGCGTAAGGAACGATGAGCTGGTGGAGTTTCCTCGTGGCTACCACACGACCGTCGGCGCGCCAGGGTATAATACGTATTTTCTCTGGTTAATGGCAGGGGACCATCAAGGATTCTTCCGCAGCAACGACCCTGAACACGCATGGGTAAGCGCTGTGGAAAACCTGATCAAGAAAGCACAGTAAGGCAAAAATAGGCCGTTTGATAAAGGAAAATGTTTATGAATATCATAGTACCAATCAAGCAAGTACCCGAGACCAGTAACGTAAAAATGGATCCGGTGACCGGCACCATGATTCGTGATGGCGTCGAAAGCATTATCAACCCACTGGATTTGTACGCCATTGAAGCCGCGAACCTGCTACGGGATGAACATGGTGGTAAGGTGACGGTTCTTTCAATGGGGCCGCCAAGCGCAGAAAAGGCTCTAAAGGAAGCAATAGCCATGGGCTGTGATGATGCCGTGCTTGTGACCGATAGGGCTTTTGCCGGTTCGGATACGTGGTCCACTTCTTATGTTCTGGCAAAAGCAATAGAAAAACTAGGCGCGTATGATCTCATCCTGTGTGGAGAGCGCGCAACGGACGGTGATACCGGTCAAGTGGGTCCCAATATTGCAGCAGCACTTGATGTTTCAGTCGCAACCTATGTTAGTGACATCGAGTCAATCGATATGGACGACAGGACAGCAGTCGTTTGGCGCATGACAGAATACGGCTACGAAAAGCTTCAAGTATCTCTTCCTGCGTTGTTAACAGTGGTCAAAGAAATCTCCTTCCCTCGCCTGCCGACGCTTCGGGGCAAACAGCGTGCCCGAAAAACTGACATCCCGGTCTTCAACACAACCAATCTCACAGTGGAAGAGGACAAGATCGGATTGAAGGGATCGCCTACTCGTGTCGTCAAGATCGAGACGCCCAAGGTTACCCGTGGCGGTACACTCGTCAAGGTAACGGATGAGCAAAGTCTTGAGTCATCGGTAGAGCAGCTGGTCGGTTTTCTAAAAACGAAAGAAATCATATAGGGGGCAGAAATGCAACATCTAGGAGTATGGACCATTGCTGAAGTGCATGAAGGCAAGATTAGAAGCGTTTCCTATGAACTGCTTGCCAGGGGCAGGAAATTGGCAGATGATCTTGGAGAAAAACTGTATTCTGTTCTCATAGGCGGGCAGATTTCGCATGATGAGCTCATGAATCTCATATTTCGGGGGGCCGATCACGTCCTGGTCGTTTCTGATGAGCGACTCGAGGATTTTATCGCTGAAACCTACAGTAACGTGCTCTGTAGTCTTGTTAAGGAGAGACGTCCAGAAATTGCTTTGGCTGCCGCTACGTTTAACGGCCGAACGCTCATGCCGCACGCTGCCATGCGCTTGCATGTCGGTCTGACTGCCGATTGTACGGGTTTGGCCATTGACGAAAAAACACGGGATCTGATGCAGACAAGACCTGCCATTGGAGGAAATATCCTGGCCACGATAAAATCGCCGGACCATCGGCCGCAAATGGCTACGGTGCGACCCAAGTCCACAAAACCTTTGGAAAGCGATACATCTCGTGAAGGCGAAATTGAGTACATTCCTTTTCGCGAAGAATGGCTTGATAAACGCGTGAAGAAACTTGCCGTACGTGTTGATGCGGAGGAGGACGTAAACATTCAGGAAGCGGATGTTGTTGTCGCCGGCGGGCGGGGGATGAAAAAAGCCGAGAACTTTATCTTGCTTCATCGGCTGGCAAAGCACTTGGGTGGTGTTGTTGGCGCATCACGCGATGCGGTGGACCGCGGCTGGGCCAAATATCCGCAGCAAGTGGGTCTAAGCGGCAAGACGGTGACTCCCAAGCTATATGTTGCGGCCGGTATTTCAGGCTCAATTCAACATCTTGCAGGGATGAAGACCGCTGATGTCATTGTCGCCATAGATATCAATGAAGACGCGACGATTTTTCAGGTGGCTGATTTTGGCATTGTCGGGGACCTGTTTGAGGTCTTGCCGCTTCTGAATGAGAGACTTGGGCAGGAGGTGCAGAAATGAAATACGGACAGGTTACACAGGATGTCGTCAAAGAACTGGAAGCAATCGTTGGACTGCGTAATGTGTTCACTGACGAAGAAAGAATGCAGCCGTACTCGCATGATGAAACGCCAGCGGATCAGTATGGTCATATGCCTGCCGTAGTGGTCACACCTTCAAGTGCCGAACAAGTCGCTTGCATTGTGCAGTTAGCGATCAAGCACCTCATTCCCGTTACTCC
>LSQX01043280.1_pt1 | contig 31769 bp, 25 predicted proteins | sample 654561 | NCBI WGS metagenome assembly LSQX01 (sample SAMN04489861, study PRJNA283612) | anaerobic digester metagenome | isolation source: 4 biogas reactors fed with cattle manure at either 37C or 55C with and... | place: Denmark: Kongens Lyngby | collected 2014 | reverse complement strand
AGACGGCGGATTTGGGATGCTTACAGTAGATTTTATAGTTTGAATGTTTGATAATCAGCAATTCAATAAAAAAGCTCAAACCTTATCGGGTTGAGCTTTTTTACATAGTATTCATATTTGTATTATCTGATTCTCAATCGTTGTCCTGCTCGTATTGTACTCGAAGATTTCAGACCATTCAAAGATCTGAGCTTACTTACCGTCGTACCGTTTCGAGCTGCTATTCTACTCAAGTTGTCACCTTTTCTAACTCTGTAGTATTTTGCCAATTGGCTTGTTTTAGCTTTAACCTGCTGATAACCAAAATTCTTTCTTTTGGTCAGCGTGTAATTGTCGGCATAAGCAACTTTGCTGTCAAAATTGATGATTGTAGCCGGATTAAATGCATTTCCTACGTAACGAGTCTCAAAATGAAGGTGCGGACCGGTAGAACGTCCGGTGTTTCCGCTAAGTCCCAATTCTTGTCCTGCTTTTACGCGTTGATCCAATTTACAGGTTACAGCGCTTAAGTGTGCATAAACAGTTTCAAGCCCGTTGTCATGTCGTACAACTACATATTTTCCATATCCGCCCGGTTCATAATCGATAATCCGAACTTTTCCTGAAAAACTTGAAACCACTTTATTTCCGGAAGGTAATGCAATGTCGATTCCATAGTGATAACGATAACGGCGAGGACCAAATTTAGAGGATATTCTACCCACAGAAACAGGCATTACGAAATCGGAACAATCGATAACTATTGAATCGGGTAAACTGCTGATAGGAACGCGATAGGGATTCAAACGATCAGAAGTCCAGATATCACCATAAATATCACCTGCCGGGTGGTTTTCCATCAAGTCGTCTGTCTCGTCATTCAACATTTCGTTATAAATATTGGTCGAGTCAGCTATAGGTACATTGTTGCTTTTAGGGAAGACATTGCTGGCAGCCATCTTCATATTTCCCGGCGCCGCCATCACTTTAATCTGTGCGTTTAAATTGTTTGTTACAAATAAGCTTACTATTAAAGTAAGAAGTAAGTGATTAAACCTCATTAGATATTAAATTTCGTCGTTAGAGTATAAAAATTGCTTTTTAGCATCGGCAAAGTCAAAAATCTCATCATCTTGGAAAAATCTTGTCAGTTCTACTTTTGCATTCTCAATAGAATCAGAAGTATGAACTATATTTTCCTGCATACTCATACTGAAATCGCCTCTGATAGTTCCGGGTACTGCAACACGACTATTCGTAGCTCCGGTCATGTTACGTACAACTTGTACAGCATCCTTTCCTTTCCAGCATGTCACTATCACAGGTGTAATCATCATCGAATCTTTAATGCGTGTAAAAAAAGGACGGTCAGCCAAATGAGCATAATGCTCATCCAAAATCTTATCATTTAACTGTATCATCTTAATTCCGAGCAATTGTAAGCCTTTTTGTTCAAATCGTTTAATTACTTCACCTACTAAGGCTCGCTGAATTGCCGAAGGTTTAAGAATTACTAAAGTTTTTTCCACAGCTAAATTTTGAAAATATGTGTTATTTTTTGAAGTATTAATTTATAGGAAATATAAATTTCGGATAAAATCAAAATCAATAATATCTATAAGAGAATCAACCCTCTTAATAAATTGTGCCAAAAGTAACAAAAAACATATTAACTAACAAAGAATCAGGCAGAAAAATTAAAGAAAAAAATCTTTTTTAACTTATAGCTCCCCAATTTATAGTATTTGTTTTCATTTTTTTCAATTGCACCGCCAGCATTTTGTATTCATCAGATTTTAATTCGGGATCTTTTTCCAGCACATCCATTGCCGCGTTTCGGGCAATTTCCAACATTTGTCCATCTTTGGCTAAATCCGCGATTTTAAGTTCAAAAGGGATGCCGCTCTGTACTGTTCCTTCAATATCTCCGGGTCCGCGGAGCATTAAATCTGCTTCTGAAATTTCAAATCCATCATTGGTGCGGGTCATTATCTCCATTCGTTTCCGAGTAGTTTTCGAAAGCTCTACTCCTGTAAGCAAAATACAATAACTTTGCTTTGCTCCCCTGCCCACACGCCCGCGTAGCTGATGCAGCTGTGAGAGTCCGAATCGCTCGGCGCTTTCTATCACCATCACCGATGCATTCGGCACATTTACTCCAACTTCTATAACGGTTGTCGCTACCATTAATTGTGTTTCACCCGACACAAATTTCTGCATATGTTCTTCTTTTTCAGCGGGTTTCATCTTTCCATGTACCATACTGATTTTAAAATCGGGGAAAACCTCTTTCATAAATTCATATCCTTCTTCCAAATTCCGAAAATCCATTGCTTCGGATTCTTGAATCAGCGGATAAACCACATAAACCTGCCTGCCTTCATTGATTTGTTTTCTTAAAAATCCGAGCAACGCGTTTCGTTTGGACTCGTAATAATGATAAGTCTGAATCGGTTTTCTACCCGGAGGCAATTCATCGATTACCGACACGCTCAAATCTCCGTAAAGCGTCATGGCAAGCGTACGCGGAATCGGTGTCGCAGTCATCACAAGCACATGTGGCGGCTGTACATTTTTCCCCCAGAGCTTCGATCGTTGGGCGACACCAAATCGGTGCTGTTCGTCAATGATAACTAAACCTAAGTTCTTGAACTGTACCGTATCTTCTATCAGCGCGTGTGTGCCAATAATTATCTGACCTTCACCACTTAACAAGTCCGCATGAATCACTTCACGTTCTTTCTTTTTTGTAGAGCCTGTGATCAAAGCTACCTTTACATCCATGCCATCGAGCATCTCAGTAATGGTAGCGAAGTGCTGATTTGCCAGAATTTCAGTGGGCGCCATCAGGCAAGCCTGAAAGCCGTTGTCAAGCGCGATAAGCATTACCATCAACGCTACAAGCGTTTTCCCGCTCCCTACATCACCTTGTAGGAGCCGATTCATTTGCTTTCCTGTAACAAAATCGGCCCGAATTTCTTTAATAACTCTCTTCTGTGCGCCTGTCAGCTCAAACGGGAGGTGTTCATTGAAAAATGTATTGAAATAATCACCTACTTTGGAGAAAATAAATCCTTTAAACGTGTTGTCACGCCAATGAGTTTGACGAAGAATATTGAGTTGAATGTAAAACAACTCCTCAAATTTCAGCCGTTGACGAGCTCTGCTTAATGCTTCACTATTTTTCGGGAAATGGATATTTACCAATGATTCGGTCAGATTCATCAGTCTGAAACGCTGTATAATTGATGTGGGAATAGTTTCAGGAATTCCTGATTCGATTTTTTTTATGACCGGATATAAAATTTTCTGAATCGCTTTGGAATTCAGAAAATTATTTTTCATTTTTTCTGTCGTATTGTAAAATGGCTGGAAACCCATTTGATCGGGTGGCGGAAGCTGCTCAACAGTCTCAATTTCAGGATGGACAATGTTGTATTTTCGATTAAAAAGAGTTGGTTTTCCGAATATCACATATTCAACTCCTATTTTGTATCTATCCAATATGAATCGTACCCCCTTGAACCAGATTAATTCGATTACGTTTTCACCATCGCTGAAGATTGCGGTAAGACGTTGTTTGTGACCTGTCCCAATCTTTTCAAACTGCATGATTTTACCTTTCACCTGGATAAAAGGCATATCTTCCGAAATTTCACTCAACTTGTAAAATCGGCTTCTATCCACATACCGATACGGGTAATGTCCTAATAAATCCTCGACAGTGTAAATCGACAGCTCTTTGTTGAAAAGATCTGCTCTGCGAGGTCCCACTCCGGGGAGGAATTTTATATCTTGGGTGGAAAGATCCATTTTTGAAGTTTTATTCAGGGAAATGGGTGTTCGAAACTCGCAAGCTACCCGAAATGTTCCCATTTTTTTGTTGATACAATAAACACAAATATTTGGGTAGGCTGTACTTTAAGACTCTGTCAGCGTCCTAATTTTAACCGGAAATCCATTTCCCGAAAGGAATTTTTCTTATAATAAAAATTATCATCATGGAAACCAACAAAGTCAAAACCAAAAGTACCGGCAATGAAATCAGCGGATGTGCCATTGTCCAGGATATTCCGCGGTTGAACAAGACACCAAGTACCAGAACGTGGATTAAATATATGCCATAACTGTAATCGCTGATTAAAAAAGTGACTTTCTGAATATGTTTATTCCTGATTTTTGTGTGTTTCATTGAAATAAAAACTGCAGCTGTCTGGATAATTGTGTTAAGATTCAGATAACTGTAAAATGCCAAATCGAGTTTTCCTTTCGTGTGACTTGTAAAATAAACAACCAAAGCCGAAACTACAACTGTGATTAAGTACAAAACTGCCGCTGTGAGCCTGATGTTTTTTGAAACATAAAATATATTGTAAAAGTAGTAACCAAGCACCATATAGCCCATGTAAAGCAAATAAATGTACAGTTTTTTGAACACATCCGCACCGGCCCAAGTGTACATATTTACAGGAAAACCCTGGCTGATACTCCCAATCAATACCCAGGCGGCAAGTAAAAAAACGATCATTTCAGGTTTCAGCTTTCTTACAAAAGCTCCTACCATCGGAGTAAAGATATAGAGGAACAAAATAAGATAAACGAACCAAAAATGGGGGGAAATACCCTCTTTGAGAAATAAAGCTGCAGCCCATTGAACCGTCTCATTAAAAGTGCGCGACTGAGCTTCAGGAGATAGATTTGACCATCGGAAAATCCAATAGACAATCATATAAAAGAGAAAAGGCAGAAGAACACGAATAATTCTTTTTGTGTAAAAATCCTTTAAGTCATATTTTCGCGAAAGTAGAAGCGCGCCGCTAATCATCAAAAAAAGCGGCACTCCAAATCGTACAGCGCTGTCCAACACATTTCCAATCCACCAGTAAGTCATGTTTTTATCAAACATATCCTTCACAATCGGAGAAGAAATGTGGATAGTAATCACTGCCAGAATAGCTGCAACCCGCAGGCTGTCAATCCATTCAATTCGATTTTTCGATTCAATCATTTGTTTTATAAAAAAAATGAACTATGTGAGACAAAACATAGACTTATAGGTGCCGGAAAAAGAAAATCGCCAAAACTCAGGACTTCAATCTTTTCATAATTATTTCCGCTATCTCCAAATCCAACCCATTTGTTATTTTGATATTTTCACTGTTTCCTTCCACCAAGTGCACTTTGTATCCTCCCGACTCGACCACGGAAGCATCATCGGTAAATTCATCCTTATAAGCGCAGTCATAACTTTTTTTAATTATTTCAGAATAAAAAACTTGAGGTGTTTGAACCAATCTATATTCATTCCTATTCAATGAAACACTTTCCTCGCCATCAATTCTTCGGATACTGTCAATTAAACTTACTACCGGAATCGCGCTCCCCTTTTCTTCAGCTTTTTCAAAACATCTTTTCAGCGTATCGTGACTTACCAAAGGTCTTACACCATCGTGCACAGCGATTAGCCTATCCGTATCATCAAGAGTATTTAAAGCATTTTTTACGGAAAAAAAACGGGTTTCGCCCCCCGCTGCAATCTGATGCGAAATCATAAAATCGTGCTTTTTGCATAATCCTTTCCAATATTCAATTTGCGACTCGGGAAGAGCCAAAACAAGCTCGATAGCATTATCGTAATCATAAATTTTTTTTATCGTATGCATTAAAATAGGCATACCGGAAAGTTCCAAAAATTGCTTCGGAACAGCAGTTTTCATCCTTTCTCCTTTTCCTCCGGCAACAATTATGGCAGTTTTTTTGTAGTTCATATGCGTATTGCTTCTCGCAACAAAGATACTTTTTTCATATCAAAAGACAAAGTAATGATTTTGAAATAATTTCAAAAAATCTCGTTTTATTCTAAAAATGGTTTTAAAAATCGTTTCGTTTTAATACCTTTGTAAAAAATAATCAATCCTAAATAAGAAATTAATATTTAAGAACACAAGTGCATTGATAAAATTTCGCATAGCATTAAAAATTTTTAGGCTGGTACTCTCGCACTGAGGAAATTTGAAACAAAAAATAAGCATGACCAAGCATATTTCATTTGCCTTTTTTTGCTTATCGCGTTTTATTAAGCCTAAGGTTCTGAGTTTTATCAAGCTTCTAACTTTTACAAGATTCCTTATGAAAAAAATCTTATTCCCCATACTGTTTGTCATACTCGGAGGCTTCATCGTATCGGCACAAACCGGCACAAAAAGACCGGCAATTGTTGAGTCAATAGAAAGCACTTCAAATGTGGTCGTGAAGCAAGCTCCGGAACTGGATGAGTTAATTGATGATTATATAAAACGCAAAGATTCTTCATCAAGTGGGCCTTACGTAGGTCCCGGTTTTCGGGTGCAGGTTTTTTCGAGCAATGCCCAGCGTACTGCGAAAGATGAGTCGTTAAGCATTGAACGCAGGTTACGAAGCGCATTCCCCGGATATGGGGTTTACAGAATTTATTCTTCGCCATTTTGGAAAGTTCGAATCGGAGATTTTAAGACTTCGGCAGATGCGCAAAGCTTTAGAGCGGAGTTGATAAAGGCTTTCCCGGAATTACGAAAAGAGACCTATACAGTCCGTGAGAGTAGAGTTTCGGTTCGGTAGATAAGTGCTTAAAGAAGAATTATAAAACACAAAAGATGGATAACTCACAAGAAAGCAATCTGATCAAATTCGATAAAGAAAAAACAGAGCTTTTAGTACCAAAATACAAAGAAATTTTAGATATCCTCGGAGAAGATCCCGATCGTGAAGGGCTTAAAAACACTCCGAAAAGGGTTGCAAAATCGATGCAGTTTTTACTGCATGGCTATTCGAAAGATCCTGAAAAAATCTTACGATCTGCCATGTTTACGGAAGAATACCGGCAAATGGTTATCGTGAAAGATATTGATTTTTATTCGCTTTGTGAGCACCACATCTTACCTTTTTTTGGGAAAGCGCACATCGCTTATATCCCGAATAAACACATAACCGGACTGAGTAAAATTGCGCGAGTTGTAGATGTTTTCGCCAGAAGACTACAGGTTCAGGAGAGGCTCACCACACAAATAAAAGAATGTATTCAAAACACACTCAATCCATTAGGCGTAATCGTGGTGATTGAGGCTGAACATCTCTGCATGCAAATGCGCGGTGTGCAAAAACAACATTCCATTACCACCACTTCCGACTTCACAGGTGCATTCCAGCAAGCAAAAACAAGGGAGGAGTTTTTGAATTTGATAAAGTAAATTACTATTGTCTGATAAAATATAATTTTTAGCCACGCTGTAGCTGTTTTTAGCGACAGCATTGCTTAAAATTAGTGGCACTATAATTCCCTTCTAAACACATGTCCGTCAGTTGACGGAGCTAACACCGATTATTAGTCTTAATAACAGCATGTTACATTGAACAATGAAATTTTTATCGGATAACAATGAAATAGAATTATGAAACCGCCATTTTAGATAAATTTCAAATCCAAGAAAATGATTAATGTCGTGTTCCATACGACCTTAATTTATAACTAAAATTTTAGCTGTAGTACTTTGTTCTCCATCAGGCGACACACAAATTGCTAAATATACTCCCGTACTTACTTTCTGACCAAATTTATTCTTTCCATCCCAAGTAGCGATACTACCGTTTGAAGTAGTTTCACTCACTAAATTTCCGGCTACGTCCGTAATTTTCACGTTAGTTTTTTCAACTAATCCGGTAATAGTAATAACTCCGCTATAAGCCTCTCTTACGGGATTTGGATAGACATGTACATTCTTGAAAACATTACCGGCTTCAGCAGCATCACTTTGAAATGAAACCAGACCTAAACCGGTCCCGATAAAGACTTCTCCGGTTTTTGGATGGATGTCGATAGAAAGTATGTGATTCGATAGGAGGGGACTGTTTTGTGTTGTAAAATGATAGATTGTTTCTTGACCATTTTCAGACATCAAATAAACACCTGTGTTTTGCGTTCCTATCCATTTCCTGTTCGCTCCATCAATTTTCATTGTTAAAATATTCTCATTTTCAAGCAGATAGTCTGCTAAATTTGTTCCATCGTTTCTTGGAATTTTCACTCTTGACATCGAGAAGTCCGGATTAAACGCGTTAGTTGGGTTATTAAACAAAAAAGGTCCTTTATCGGTTCCAAGCCATACAACACCACTCTTGTCTTGTACTATGCTGTAAAAAAGATTTACAGAAATATTTCTTTCATCATCTTGAATCGGTATTGACGTATACCTAACATACCTGTCATCAGACGTATCATCAATTGTCCCATTATCATCTATAACAGATAATACAACTCCACGACGATGATTCATCAGCCATTTATAATTATTGTTTTGGTTAAGAATTAAAATTTCTCCTAATGTAAGGTTGTATAAAGAAGGCGAGTCCAGCACTTTCCAAGTTCCATCTTTCTTCAATATTTGTACTGCGCCACTTACCTCCGAATTAGAAAACCATATATTTCCTTCACTATCATATACACCACCTCCCATTCGCATGTAATTAAACTTTTCATGTTCTGTTCCATTAGGGAAAATAGTTTGAATTGTGCTGTTCTGAAAATTATGCCATTTGTAAAACTCATCATTTTTAAATTCAAAAATTCCATTTCCATAAGAAGCGACGAAAAAATGAGTTTTGTCATTCGGATCAACCGCGATATCAACAAAATCCAAGACTAGTTTCCCGGTAACAGATGAAATGGAATGACTGGAAATTGTTTTCCAAGCATTGTTTTCATAAATCATCACCAGTCCATCTCGGAAAAAGCGATCTGCCCATCGTCCTCCCTGCAAAACGAACAATCGATCTCCGGCAAATTTCAATTTATAGGGTATGTTTACCGCCGGTCCTTCAGGTAAATAAAAATTCACTATCGGCTGTGCATCAGTCATTTGATACTCAGCTATCCCTCTTGAATCTCCGGCAAACCAAAATTTAGAGGTTAGCGTATCGTATATCCCGTCTTTCAAGTTTACAACATCAGCAATTTGACTTTTATTGAATTGACTATCAAGAATATAAGCTCCTGAAGAAGAATACAATTGTAAATAGTTCCCTGAAATTATCATTTGATTATAGTCCATATTCAGCTCCAAATCACTCCAATTTCCACCGGAGTCTTGAGTGTATAAATTACCTTCGCGAAGCAAAATTAAATGATTTTCAAAATTTAGTAAGGCTTGAATTTTTCCTGCTCCGGGCAGATTTTGCATTCTCGACCAGGTTTCATAGCTGATTAATGTAGGACTGGATGCTGGTGCAAAATAAATTTCAGACTCTGATACGGCATAAATATAATTGTTATGAAGTGTCGTGTTAAGTACGTGTACCTCTGAAGCATCACTACCGATATAGTATGTTTCTTGAATCTCCATCTTATTCATGTTCAGCGTCAAAATTCCAAAACTACAAGAAAGAAATGCTGTGTTTCCGGAGATAAGTATATGATTTACCATTTTATTGGCACTCATTTGTTTCAAATAAAAATCAGGTAGATTCTTGATGCCGCTTGCTGAAAAGAAATCGATATTTCCGTCCTGATAAATAATCAAAAGAATTTTGTTGACATCGTCATACTCAATTTTAGTGATATAAGTTCCATTCAGACCGTTTATCTTGCTGTAAAACTCCATACTGCCATCCCGTTTGTCAATGGAAAAAAGGGAGCCTTCGCTCACTGCAAAAACTTTGTTTTCAGATTGAGCAATCTGCTCTGCACTACTATAGGCAAGGTGTGTGCGCCACTTTCCCATACCAACTTGTGCAGTCAGAGATAGGGTAAAAAACACTAATACCAAAAAAATATAGATTCTTTTATTCATTTTTCGAGAATGATGATTTGGATAATAAAGAAAAAACAGATTTATTCCGGTTTTATTGTACTATAGAGGCGTTTTAATGGGTAAAAAATGACCTGACAAGCAATATTTTAAAAAAATCATTCCGAATCTCTATTTGGATTTTGATTCAATATATTCTGTCAATTTATTAATGGCTAAGGCTCGATGACTAATTTTGTTTTTTAATTCAGAACTCATTTCAGCAAAACTTTCAGAGTAGCCCGCAGGAATAAATATCGGGTCATAGCCAAAACCATTGTTCCCGATACGTGTAGTGCTGATCGTCCCTTTTACTATTCCGTTAAAATATTTCGGTGTCCCATTTTCAAGGTAAACAATAATGGTTCGGAATTGTGCATCGCGGTTAGCAACTCCATTCATTTCACTGAGCAACTTCTCCACATTTCTTTCAGAATCAGACGGTTCTCCGGCATATCTTGCCGAATGCACTCCCGGTCTTCCGCTAAGTGCATCAACCTCTAACCCTGTATCATCGGCAATACAGTCTAAATGATATTTTTCAAATACATATTTTGCTTTAATAAGCGCGTTTTCTTCAAGTGTTTCGGCATTCTCCTCAATTTCTTCATCTAATCCGATTTCAGTCAATCCAATCACATCCGCATAATCTTTCAAAATTATTCTTACCTCGTCTAATTTATGCCGATTGTGGGTTGCAAATACTATTTTTTTCATTCAAGGGTTTTTTATCTTTTACATAAAGTGCATATGGAACAAGCCATTCATCTTCATGCGGTTTGGGTGAAATGTTGCTTTTAATGGCTTATTCATAAATAAAATACAATCTGGACGAACAAAGGTAATTACTTTTCCGGAAAATATAAACAATTTCAATTTCTATAAAAATATTTTTATTCTTTCACAATTTATATTTGTAACTTTGTGGGTTAGATTTTAAATAAAATAAGGATGAGAATTAAAATAGTCAACCAATCCAAACACCCACTGCCTGAATATGCGACAAAATTCTCCGCAGGGATGGATTTGAGAGCAAACATCGAAGAATCAATCGTACTAAATCCTTTGGAACGAAAATTGATACCTACGGGATTATTTATTGAACTTCCGGAAGGGTTCGAAGCCCAAATACGACCGAGAAGCGGTTTGGCTCTGAAAAAAGGGGTAACCGTACTGAATACGCCGGGAACTATCGATGCCGATTATCGAGGAGAAATCGGAGTGATTCTTGTGAATTTGTCAAATGAACCGTTTGTCGTTAACGATGGTGAAAGGATTTGTCAAATGATAATCGCAAAACACGAAACAGCTGCTTGGATTCAGGTTGATGAACTGAAACAATCTGAGCGTGGCGAAGGTGGATTTGGACATACCGGGAAATAAAAAACCATCTCCTTCGCAATAGCAAGGGGTTTGCATATGAAGCTAAAATTTATTATACTGTCTTTATTCATAGTTTGCACAATGAGTCTTTTTGCAAGTTCGAAAAGCTCATCTACGAACAAGCTTACTCTGACAGCTGAAGAAAAAGCCCGATTCGACTACTATTTCTTTGAATCATTGCGACTAAAGAACATAGCAAAATACGATGCACAAATAGACGTACTTCGTATGTGTCTGGAAATAGATTCTACGAATAGCGCTGTACATGTCGAATTAGGGACACTTTTCGCGCGTTTGAACGATCCCGTGCAAGCTACAAACCATATCAAAAAAGCGGTACAAATTGACCCGACAAACTGGTGGTACAGAATCCACTATATCACTATGCTCTCTGCTCGTGAGCAGTTTTCTTCGGCAGTAGAACAGGCTGAAGAGCTGAGAGACATCTATCCGTACCGCGAAGATGTATATACGATTTTGACATCGCTGTATAAGCAAACAGGAAGTTTTGATAAGGCAATCGCTGCGCTGAATCAACTTGAAAAATACCTTGGAATAAATGAAAATATAACGTTCGAGAAGTTTCAGCTTTATTCTCAACTCAACAAAGAAAAACAAGCGATAGAGGAGATAACGAAGCTGATTGAAAAATTTCCTAAAGAGACACGCTACAAAGTGATGCTCGGCGACATTTATTTAGATCTAAATCAGCCTAAAAAAGCCCTTGAACAGTATCTTTTAGTCCAAAAAGAAGAACCGGACAATCCGTTTGTTTATGTTTCGTTGGCCAAATACTACAAAGACCGGAATCAAGACGATTTGGCTATGCAATCGATAGTTTCCGCACTGAAAAATCCGAAACTTCCTTCAGATACGAAAATGGATATCCTCGGCCAGTATGTGGACAGGTTGCTGACAAGCCATCAAAAAATTGATGAAACAGAAGAGTTGTTCAAAATGCTGATTGAGATGTATCCGCTCGACGAAATGCCATACGCGTATTACGCAATGTTTTTACAAAACCAAAAGCGTGAAGACGAGGCGCTTGAGCAATTGGAAAACATTATCAATATCAACCCGAAAAATGACGCTGCCTGGAAAACAGCATTACAAATCATTACACAAAAAGAAGATACTGCAGCTGTTTTGAACCTGACCGAAAGAGGATTGAAAGAGCTACCCGAATTGGCTGAGTTTTATTACTATCGCTCCATAGCGCTATTTCAACAAGAAAAATACGATGAAGCGCTGAAAACAAATGAAACTGCCCTTGAGAACCTGAAAGAATCGACATCAGGGCCCATCCTAAGCGGCTTCTATGGCCAAATGGGAGATATCTATTACAAGCTGCAAAACAAAGAAAAAGCCTTCGAAAGCTACGAAAAAGCACTCGAGGAAAATCCCGGAAACACGTACATCATGAACAATTATGCTTACTATCTCTCCGAGGAGAAGTTGGACCTGAGAAAAGCGGAAAGAATGAGCGGAAAAACTGTTGAACTTGACCCAAACAACAGTACTTATTTAGATACTTACGCCTGGATTTTCTACCAACAAGGGAATTATTTATTGGCAAAAATTTATATTGAGCGGGCAATCGACAATTTGCTTGAAGAACGCGAATCTGATGTAATATATGACCACGCGGGAGATATTTACAATGCTTTGAAAGAGCACAAAAAAGCAATTGAAATGTGGGAAAAAGCCTTCTCGATAAAAAACAGCGATGAGATAAAAGAAAAAATTGAAAAAACAAAAACCACTGAATTATGAAAAGTGTATTTCAAATAAAAAACCTGTTTTTGATTCTAATGATTTCAGTGTCGGTTGTTGCTTGTAAATCTACAAAATCACTGCAAAAAACGATACAAGAGCCGATAATCGACTCCTTACACACGCTAAAACCTTCGGAACTTGTCTTGAAAGTACAAGAAAACCAGCCGGCTTTTCGCACTGCGAATGTGAACAAGATGTCGCTTTTTGTCGATTTCAAAAATCGCCAATTGGATGTAAAAGCGACTTGTAAAATTGTATCAGACTCGGCATTACACCTATCTATACAGCCATTTTTCGGCATTGAGCTTTTTAAAATTGAAATGACTCCGGAAAGTATGATTGTAATCGATAAAGCGAATCGGAAATATTACGAAAGCAACTATGGGGTTTTCAAAAGTAAATTTGGAATTATCGTAAATTATGACGCCATTCAATCACTGATTAGTAATCGACTGTTCGTATCCGGCAAGAAAGGATATTCGCCGGATGATTTTTCTTGGAAAGACCCGGAAACCAACAACAGACTTTATGTTTTAGCTGAAACTATGAACCAAGAGGTGACGACAAACTTATCTTTAGCACGAATCATTGAGTTGATTTTGAAAACAAATGATAATGTTTATACCATGTCAACGGTTTATTCCAATTTTAAAAATTTTGATGGAACACTTTTTCCTGAAAAAATTATGATTGATGGTGTTCAGGGAAATAATAAAGCTTCATTTCATTTTACAATCGAAGAGGTCAAATTCGATGTGCCGGTGGTAATGACACCAATCGACTTAATAAGATATACAAGAGGCGATATAAACAGCTTTTTTTGACCAATATCCCCGGTGAATCAGGGTTTGCTGAAAAACTCTCATTGTTTTGATTATAAGTTAGATAGGAGTGTTGTTAATCTGAATAAGCGCATTGTTTTTTTACAAAAAACTATCGAAAAGCATTGCATTTTGAAGAAAATATAAATGAAAAAAATAATTTTACTATTTAGTCTGTTTTTCATCGTTTGTTCTTGGGGTCATCAAGCACATTCTCAGACTGTGGAGCAGCTCAGAAAAGAGCGAAAAGAGATTCAGGACAGAATAAACGCGACAAACAAACTGCTCCAACAAACGCAAAAAGAAGAAAAAGCTTCATTAAAAAAATTAAAAACGCTTCAAAGAAATCTGAACGACAGAAGACGATTAATAAATTCTTACAACGCTGAAATTTTAGCATTGGACAGAAAAATGAATCAATTAATCAGCGAACGGACAAAGCTTGAGAGTCAACTTGAAGAGCTGAAACAAGAATATGCAAAGCTGATTCAAAACACCCAAATGAATCGGAATTCTTATTCGAAGTTAATGTTTTTACTCTCGGCTAAAAACTTTGATCAGACACTCCGACGAGCACGCTATCTCCAAGAATTTGCCGAATTCAAAAAGAAGCAGGTAAATCAGATAGAAGATGTAAAAAAACAAATTGAACTAAAAACGGACAGTGTTGAACAAAATAAAAACGAAAAACTGACCGCTCTTAAAACAAAAGAACTCGAAAACATAAAACTGAAAAAAGAGGAAGGTGATGAAAAAGTTCTCCTCGCTGAACTACAAAAAGAGGAAAAAAAACTGGCAGAAGAATTTAGAGCGCATCAGCGAAAACGAGATCAAATAGACAACAGGATACAGCAGGTAATTGCGGAAGAAATCCGTAAAGCAGAAGCAAAAAGAAGAGCCGAAGAAGCTCGCAAAAGACAAGAGGAAGCTCGAAGGAAAGCAGCCGAGGCTTTGGCGAAGAAAAACGCGGAAGGTAAAAAACAAACTTCTGCTCCAACCCCCGCTACTTCTACGCCAACTCCACCGCCAGTAACTAAACCTGCCGAAACTCCAACAGTGGCAAAAGCGGAACCGAAAACTTCGTCAGAATCTGTTTCCGCGCTTACTCGTGAAGAAAGTTTGCTTGCCGGAGGATTTGCCAATAATCGAGGAAGATTACCTTGGCCTGTTGACAGAGGAGTAATCAGCGGAAGATTTGGTACACAGCCGCACCCCGAACTTAGACATGTGACTATCAACAACAAAGGCACATACTTTCGCTCGCCTTCGGGTACCAATGCGCGTGCAGTGTACGAAGGGGTTGTAACCCGTCGGTTTGCATTGCCGGGAAGTGGAAGCGCTGTAATCATTCAGCACGGCACATACCGAACAGTCTATGGTAACTTATCAAGCGTGAATGTACGCGAAGGTGAGCGTGTTTCAGCAAAACAGGTTATCGGTCAGATATTTACGGATGAAGCAAGCGGGCAGGCTGAACTTCAGTTTCAAATCTGGAGCGGCAGCACCATGCTGAATCCCGAAGGTTGGATAGCTAGATAACCTCGAGCCCGTAACAGGCAGTTTTTCAATAAACAAAATTTTTAAATTTATTACATAAAAAATAGGAACCCATTCTTGTCTTTAGTAGTGACAGAATGTCTTTTATATTATGGAAGGAAATAGAGATTTATTAGATGTAGAAGTGGTTTACAGTGATGATAATATTGTAACACTTGAAGGGCTTGAGCACGTTCGTCGCCGACCGGGAATGTATATCGGCAAGTTAGGCGACGGATCGCACAGCGATGACGGTATATATGTGTTGTTGAAAGAGGTGATTGACAACTCGATTGATGAATTCCGGATGGGACATGGGAAAACGATTGATATCCTATTGGAAAATGGAAATGTAAGTGTGCGTGATTACGGGCGTGGAATTCCGCTTGACAGTATGGTTCGTGCCGTATCGATAATGAATACGGGTGGAAAGTTTGACTCAAAAGCGTTTAAGAAATCAGTCGGATTGAATGGCGTGGGAACAAAAGCGGTAAATGCGCTTTCAACCAATTTTACCGTAGAGAGTTTCCGTGAAGGAAAAGGCAGAAAAGCCATTTTCAGACAAGGTGTATTAATAAGTGAAGAGGAAATTCCCAATCCAAAGAAGACAACCGGAACTTATACACTCTTTGAGCCGGACCCGGAAATGTTTCCAAATTATCAGTATAATGAAGAATTTGTAGAGACAATGCTACGGAATTATTCCTATCTGAACACCGGACTGACGATTAATTTCAACGGAAAAAAGATTTTATCAAAAAACGGCTTGACCGATTTGCTGAATGAGAACATGACTTCAGAAGCATTGTATCCTATAATTCATCTGAAAGGCGACGACATTGAAATTGCAATCACGCATATCAATCATGACCGGGAGGAATATTATTCTTTTGTAAACGGACAGCATACCACGCAAGGTGGAACGCATCAAAGTGCGTTTCGTGAGTCAATCGGACGTACAATCAAAGATTTTTACGGAAAAAACATGGACCTTGCCGATATTCGGGGCGGAGTGGTAGCAGCTATCGCAATAGGTGTAGAAGAGCCTGTCTTCGAAAGTCAGACCAAAACAAAATTAGGCTCAAGCAACATCTCAAAAGATGGTATTACAGTTAATAAGTTTGTTAATGATTTCATTAAAAGAGAACTTGACAACTACCTTCACCGAAATCCGGATACAGCCGAAATTCTGAATCAAAAAATCTTAGAAGCTGAAAAAGAGCGTAAAGCTATAGCCGGAATCACAAAACAAGCACGTGAGCGAGCTAAAAAAGTGAGTCTTCACAATAAAAAACTGCGTGACTGCCGTATCCATTATAATGACACACCAACAAAAGATGAAGCGAAAAACAAAATGATTGAAGAATCGTCTATTTTCATCACTGAGGGTGATTCAGCAAGCGGAAGCATTACGAAAAGCCGTGATGTAAACACACAGGCTGTATTCAGCTTGAGAGGTAAACCGTTGAATAGTTTTGGGATGACGAAAAAGGTGGTTTATGAAAATGAGGAATTCAATCTTTTACAAGCCGCATTAAATATTGAAGATGGGATAGAAGGATTGAGGTATAACAAAGTGATCGTAGCGACCGATGCCGATGTGGACGGAATGCACATTCGACTACTTTTAATTACATTCTTTTTACAGTTTTTCCCGGATCTTATCAAAAAAGGACATGTTTATATCCTACAAACACCTTTATTCAGGGTTAGGAATAAAAAAGAATCTCGCTATTGTTACTCTGAAGAAGAACGTATTGATGCGATCAACAGCTTAGGTCCAAATCCCGAAATTACACGATTCAAAGGGCTTGGTGAAATTTCTCCCGATGAGTTCAAACATTTTATCGGTAAAGATATCCGTCTTGAGCAGGTAAAACTCCGTAAAGAGGATGCTGTACAAGATTTACTCTCATTTTATATGGGTAAAAACACGAGTGAAAGACAGCTGTTTATTATTGATAATTTAGTGGTTGAAGAAGACAGATAATTTGAATCTGCTGAGAACCACTCATTGTATCGACATGAAATTAGATAGATGTCTTTTTAATCAGAATAAGTGCAAGGGTTTTTGAAAAAAAACTATCGAAAAGCATTGCAATCGGATTAAAATATAAATGAAGAAATAGAACAAAGATTCGTTCGTTTTCAGCAGACCGTAATTTTTTTTTGAGTTAGTAGTTGTGAATTCTGAATTAGAGAAATACATGCGTCAGGCACTCAATGAAGCCCACAAAGCACTTGAACACGATGAAGTTCCTGTTGGCGCGGTGATTGTATGCGGTGAGAGAATCATAGCCCGCGGACACAATCTTACCGAAACACTGAATGATGTTACAGCACATGCCGAGATGCAGGCGATTACCGCAGGAGCAAACTTTTTGGGAGGCAAGTACCTGACCGACTGTACTCTTTTTGTAACGTTAGAACCGTGTGTGATGTGTGCCGGCGCGCTCGGCTGGTCGCAAATCAGTAAAATAGTTTACGGAGCTTCAGATGAAAAGCGTGGATTTACCAAATTTGCTCCAAACGCGATTCATCCGAAAACGGAAGTGGTAAAAGGAGTTTTGGAAGAAGAATGTGGTGAACTGGTAAGGGAGTTTTTTAGAAGAAAAAGATAAGAAGTTAAAAGCTGATATCATAGTATCATCTATTTTATATTTTTGGAGAGATTAACCCAAAAACGTATATTTGTAAAATTATTTTAAATCTTATAAATGGCAGTAAGAAAAAATAGATTAGCAACACCATTCTTAAAATGGGTTGGAGGTAAAAGACAGATTTTATCTTCTATTGCTGAGTTATTGCCTAAAGATATCAACAAATTAGATTACGCTGAACCATTTATCGGTGGAGGCGCTGTTTTATTTCATCTTCAGCCAAAAAACGCGATTATTAATGACTCTAATGAAGAGTTGATAAATGTATATAAGGTAATTAAAAATAATCATTTGGAACTTATTAATGATCTAAAAAGTCATGTAAATAGTTCAGAGTATTTTTATAAAATTAGGAGTTTAGATAGGTCAAAAGATTATAGTAAACTAACTGATGTAAAACGTGCTTCAAGAATTCTATATCTTAATAAAACGTGCTTCAATGGACTTTATAGAGTAAATAATGCTGGAGAGTTTAATGCTCCCTTCGGATATTATAAAAATCCAAATATTGTAAATGAGCCTACCCTTAAAGCTGTTAACAAATTTCTTAACAATAACAATATTGTCATAAAAAGTGGAGACTACGAAGAGCTTCTAGGTCTATTTAATAAAAAGACTTTTGTCTACATGGACCCACCATATCATCCAATTTCTAATAACTCTAATTTCACGGGATATGTTCAGGGAGGCTGGGATATATATGACCAAATAAGACTAAGAGATTTTTGTGATAAATTAGATGGTTTAGGAATAAAGTTTCTCCTTTCTAATTCTTCTGCACCATTTATAAAGCAAATTTATGAAAATTATAAGATTACAACAGTAAAGGCAAAGCGTGCAATAAATTCTATTGGTTCTGAACGTGGTCAGATCGATGAGGTGTTAATTAGAAATTATGAATAAGTCAAAAAACGATATTGCTTGGGAAAGTATATTTAGCAAGTATAATTTACTAGACAAAATACAATTAGATGGAAGTGTTGAAATTACTGCTTCAAAAATCAATGAATTCCGCGAAGCAAGATTAATGACAAAATTTGATCATAAATCCCAACTTCCACTATTATTTGCTGAAAACAATTTATCTATTTTACCAGTCTCAAGAGGAAGTTATGTAATTGGAACATTTGATGCTTTTTCAAATTTAACCACTCAAAATGAACTTGAAGTTATCAAAATTAGTTTTCCAAGTTTCTTAGAAAGCATTAACTATCGTGACATTACAAGTGAGGCAATAGCAATAAACTGTGCATTTGTTTCTAAAATTATTCACAATTTTGTTAATGAAGAAAACCTATTCCCAACTGTTAGTGGTAGAATGAGCTCTGAATCTTTTAAATTTAAGATTGATTCGATGAAAGGTCCTTTTAATATTAGCGTTTCAAATTCTCAAATTGAAATAGATGGAGGATTTGAGGGTGAACATTCTTTGTGTTTAATTGAAGCAAAAAACTATATTTCTAACGACTTTATTATTCGTCAGCTATATTATCCGTTTAAACTTTGGGAAAACAAAATCAGTAAAAAAGTTAGACCTATCTTCTTAACTTATTCTAATGGAGTTTTTGAATTGAGAGAATATGAGTTTTATGATGTAAATCACTACAACTCATTAATTTTAGTAAATCATAGAAAATACATTTTTGAAGAAAGCATTTTAAATTATGAAATTCTTTATGAGATAATTGGCTCAACTATATCTATCAAAGAACCTGATATCCCATTTCCACAAGCAGATAATTTCAATAGAGTAATAAATCTTTGTGAGATAATTAAAGAGAATCAAACCATGACTAAAGAGCAATATCTTCAAGATTTTGATTTTGGAAGAATTGACCCAAGACAACACGATTATTATACGAATGCTGCAAGATATTTAGGATTAGTTGAAAGGATAAAAGATCCCATTACACATGAGACAGCATATACTTTGAGTAGTATAGGAAAAAATGTAATGAATTTGTCTTTAATGGAAAGACAAAAGGAGTTTATTAGACTTATCATATCTCACTATCCTTTCAAAAAAACCTTAGAGCTATGTCTACAAAACGGAGAAATGCCCAGTAAAGCAAAAATTGTAGAAATAATGAAAAGGTCAAATCTATACAATATAAATTCTAATTCCACATATTTCAGAAGGTCATCTACTGTCTTTAGTTGGACAAATTGGATTGTTGAACAAGTTGAAGATTAGTAATATCTGCTAATTTGTTTTTTTTAATACCTAAAATTTACGACCACCAATTCACTCTCACTGCCTATCCGGTATTGAGGTCCCCAAATACCAAGTCCCGATGAGATATAGTAGTGGGTGTCTCCTTTTTTAAGATAGCCGTAACCTTTCTCAAATATTTTTTTTACAATCAAATTTCCGGGAAAAAACTGGCCTTTATGTGTGTGTCCCGAAAATTGAAAATCAATTCCTGACTCTTCTGCCTCATGCAGTGTAGATGGCTGGTGGTCAAGCAATATCATCGGTTTTGTCCGGTCTAATTGGCTTGTAAATGCGGATAGTGATTTTCGCTCCGGACTAATTTTGTCATTCCTACCGATAATATACAGTTCGTTATTCAATAATACAAAACTATCCCGTAGTAAAGTAATGTTTGAACGTTCGTAAAAATCGGAAATAGCTGATACGCCTTCTCCAAAATACTCATGATTCCCGAAAACTCCGAAAACTCCGTATTTCGATTGAATATTTCGAAGATCTTCATCCATCTTTTGAGCTAGAACGGGCTTTATAGAACGGTCCACCAAATCTCCTGCAAAAAGCACTATATCGGGATTTTGAGCGTTTATCATATCCACATACTTTTTCAGTCTCTTTTTATCTATCGAGATTCCAAGATGCAAATCACTCGCTGCGACAATTTTCAGCTCTTTCTCCTGAGAAGGTTTCGTAGAGCATATTTCAATAGTTTTTACCTGAGGATTATTAAATTTTATATTCCCAATCACCATCGCGACAGTGATTACACCTATCATTGCGATTGTGCTCCACATTCTGAATGATGGAATATTAGAAATAAAAGGGATAAAATGGTTGATTAAGCGGACTATATCAATCAACAGGAAAGACAAAAACAAATAAACAAGCACAAGCAGGAAGGAGAATCCAATAAAACTGATAATTTTCCCGGCAAGCGGAGAGAATGAATTTCCGAAAAACATTCCCGCTATAAACGTTCCAAAAAGTAACGAAAACGCTCCGAAATAGACATATTTTAGATTTCCTGCAGGGGAAAATGCTTGCATTCCTCGCACAAGTGTGTAAAGGACAAGAAAAATAAGAATGGAGAAAATAAAAATAAAAAAACCGTATTTCAAGATTTTTATAATTTACGCCCCGTCAAAATACGGGTAAGTTTTAACAATTTAAGCTTGAGAGGAAACAGATATGAAGATGTACAAAGTCGGAGAAGAAACAGTTTTTATCCGATTACGGGCACATTTAAATATTCGCTATCATCCACTTTTTGATTTCTTCTACCGCTTTTCCTTTACGTTTGGCGTAATCTGCAAGTTGCTCATCGTCAATTTTTCCGATCATGAAATATTTTGACTTCGGATGGGCAAAATAGAGTCCGGAAACAGAAGCATTGGGATACATAGCTCCATTTTCAGTTAGTGTGATCCCAACTTTATCGAAATGCAACAGCGGATCAATATCGAAAATTATGGATTGATCGGGCATGGAAGGATAACCAACCGCAGGACGAATTCCCTTAAAGTAAGTCTTGTGCATTTCCGAAATGGTCAAGTCTTCATCCGGCGCATAGCCCCAAAATTCTTTACGAACTTTCCAGTGTAGCCACTCGGCAGTCGCTTCACCAAGACGATCAGCAATGGTTTTAATCAGTATCGACTTGTAAACATCTCCTTCTTCTTCGTATTTTTTTGACAGCTCTTCAGGCCCAATTACCGTATTTGCAAAAACACCGATATAATCATTTTCCGGAGCTAAAAAATCAGCAAGCGAGTAGCAAAAACCATCATTTCCGGGCTTTTGCTGACGCAATGTCGGAATTCGAATCTCTTGATTGTCTTTGATAACAACGATATCATCGCCATCCGAATAGGCGGGAAAAATCGAGTAACCGGCGTTAAGCGTTACTAATTTTTTGTCAATAATTTCTTTGAGCAATACTTCTGTATCCCGGAATAATTTCATGGCTTCCGCGGCTTTTGGTCTGTCTTCTTCTTTGAATGCATTTATCCATTCAGCTTCGGCTGCTTGAGTTTTTTCTACACTTTCGATTGCTTCGAATCTTCCGGTCAATCTCCAGACTAAGAAATAAAATCTCCAGTCGATAAAAGTTATCATCTCGTTTAAATCAAGATCAAAAAAGTAATGAATGCCTGTTTGATTAGGCTTTACAGGTGTGTATGACATATTGAATATATGCCCCAAACCACTAAAGTGGATTTTTAGGGGGTCATTCCAAATTATTTATAATGATTATCCGTTTTTGTTCCTAATCTTAANNAGATTGGGACTAACCGCTTCAAGTCGGTTGGTCCCGTTGTATAGCGACATAAATATGCAACCATTTAAAATTGCAACAAATAGGAATGATTGCGGATAATCACATTATTTATTTTTAAAAATCTTTCTCAATAACCTATCTAACAAATAATATCGTCTTTTGTTCCATTGACAAAATATTGAAACAATTTCAAAAGTCGGAAGCACCAAAAATCCCACGTAAGAGCAGAATAGTTATTTTACAGTACTACTTTACCTGCTCTGTCTCCCACTTTCACGATTATTACCCCTTTTTCATTAACTATAATCTCGTTTTCGCCCTCCAACGCAATGGAATGTAAAAGTTTTTGACCCATCGGATTATAGATTTCAATTAATTCAGTCTCTGTAGCATTGAAGTATAATTTCCCGTTTTCAACTCGTATTTTTAATACTTTTGCTATCGGCGTGTCAATTCCGGTCTGAGTCAAAACAATCGGACCAACTTCATTTGAAAAAACGGATGTTTGCGTGTCATTCACAGCACGAACCGAATAATAGTAAGGTGTATCGACAAGTAAGTTTGGAATTGCGATACTCAAAGCAGTAGTAGAGAAAGGTGAATTTAAAATCGGAACTTTCAATTTTTCTTTTTCTTGCAGAATTTCCAGATTATCTAAGAAGAATCTGCTTTTAGAAGCTTTATTTCCTTCAAATCTAATTTTGGTAGCATTATTTCCAACAATATTTTGAATGGAATATGATTTGAAAGTATAGTTTGTATTATTTAAGTCGGTCACGGTATGAGTTAAATTACCATTTACAAAAATTTTCATAAAAGTATTATCACCACTCCAAGACATTGCATCGAAATTCAGCGTGAACTTCCCTGAACTTGCCGAGAGATTCAATTCGGGCGTAGTAATATATCCCAACAGACTCGAAGTCCCCACTTTAATACTTCCGCCTGCTTCAAAAATATTGGCTCCTGCCCAACCGTGCACTAATGTGTAGTCATTCAAATTTGCCGCGATATCAACACTGCTTGCCGAGCTATTCGGAAGTCCGGCATCAAACAAATCAAAATTTTCAGAAAAAACCACCTGCAGATCGACACCGTCAGTTTTGGTGTACACATCGACTTTATAGCTTGTAGCATCTACTACCGGCTCCCAGACAGCTGTAAATTCAAGTTCGTTTTTCACAATAGTATTCGTATCAGTCGGTACTACGGGAGCTAACAACAACTTGTTTATATCAAACGAAATTATCCCATTAATCTCAGTAATTCCTGTTAAAACACGATTGAGTGAAGTTCCGGAACGCTGAGCCAATCTGTACATCGTAACCTCACCGGATCCGGGAAACGGATCACCATCCAAAGTGGCCTTAGAGCCAATTCCATCGGCTTCCATTATGTCAACACCCATTTTTTCAAAGTTGTTGTTTGGGGAATTGAGGTCCCAGTCGCTTTGATTGTAATTGATTCTGTAGATCAGCATTCCATGTCCGGGCAGATAACTATCCCAACCTGCTTTTTGCCTATTTTCCAGCAAGAAAAATTCAGTTGGAGAAGGAGAATCTCCATTCAGGTTGTGATAATCAGAAGGTGAAATCAGAAATGCCTGATTGCTTGTGGTTAGCGTGTCAAGGATATTATTTTGAGGAAGTCCGGTCAAAAGTGTGGGCGTCATAAAGCCCAGTTGAAATCTTTCAAATGAATTATAGGCGGGAGGTGTTCTTCCCAGATTCAGGTAAGCTCCTCCATCCATAATGTTCCAGTTTGACAATGTGAAATGTGTAGCCCCATTAGTCGGGTACATATCTGCAAGACCTAACACGTGTCCAAATTCATGAACAAAGGTGCCTATTCCTGCCATGTTTTCTCCTTCTTTGCCTCTCAATTCCGACGTACACGCGTAATCAAACACACGTTTGCCGTTGAAAGTTATCGAGGCATCCGTCCCGCTGTAATTTCCGTTTCCGTATCTTTCATTGGAGTAAATAGCCCATCTGTGAGGCCAAATACGATTTTTAGGGGCATGTTCGGCTTCGTTATGTCCTGCAAAATAAATGAAAACATTATCCACTATTCCATTATTATCAGTATCATAAAGTGAAAAATCTACTCCTGAAGAATGAGCCAAAGAGCATGCATCAACAATCATCTGGATAGGATTTTTATCAAGTCCATCAGAATCATTCTCGCCGTAGAAACTTGCATTTTCCGGGAGCGTATATGGCCCGTAAACATCAAACTGAGGTGTAAAGGTTCCAAAGGAATTGTCTCGAAAATAATCTCGTGCCGAGCCGGTAGCCCCGTTCTCACTGTATCCTTCTTCATTCAGCTTTGCCGTAAATGCAGTTTTAGGATTTGGAATAACAAAAGGTATATCTGCAAAATTGACCAAAATCACTAATGATTTGGGAGAACCGGTTTTAGGGTAAGATTGTATTTCAGAAGTTTCTTTTATGATTGCAGGTGCTTTTGCAGCTCTTTTCTGCAAATTAATAGCTGAAAAATCGGGATTCACCTCTAAAGTCTTAAGGAATGCCCGTTCCTCAAGAGTACGGAGTTGAGCGTTTCTGGCTTTTACATGCGTATCTATTATTTCTCCCCCGATTCCTTTTCTTGCATAATTGAAAATTCCGTCTTTGTCTTTCACCAGTAAAAAGCCATCTTCTGATGTATGGTAATGGTGAAATTCATCTCCTTTCAGAATAATTGTAATTTCAGTTCCATCGGGCTGCAGGATTGTTTCCGGGAATGGATATGCCGGTACAGATTTTAATGGAGGAGCAATTAAAATCAGGGAAAAGGCAATTAAACAGATTTTTAGACCTTTCATAAGCGTGAAAATGTAAAAAAAGTGTCAGCTTACAAAACTAACACTTTTTAATTAGAAATAAATTTATAAAATAACTTTCCCTACCCGATTTCCAACTTTTACTATGGCAACACCCTTGTAGCTTACTGAAACAGAATTTAATCCTTCGTCAGCTAATCTTTGTTTGATCTTTTGTCCCACGGCATTAAACACTTCAATCGATTCACCTTTTGATGCATTGAAGAGGATTCTGCCCTGAGAAGTCCGTAGATCGAGAGAGTCAAATTGAGTATTGAAAAGGCCTGTAGCAAGCATATCAGCCAAGCTGCGAGGAACAATCTGCTGTGTTGTTTGAAATGTCATAACGACTCCTGTAATATTTCTCGGAGAAGTTGGAAGAGGTGAACCGATATAATCAAGGTCATTGTATGCTGTACGAAGCACTTCAGTGGTTGTACCTACAATAGGATAATTTTTACTTGCTAAGAATGTGCCATTGCCACCGGTTTCCAGATTGGTAATCTCAACATTGTTAATGGTAACTAACTCGGCTTGATGATTAACCATTTCAGCTAAAGTAATCACCTTCGGAGCAACCGCATTTCCGGTAGATGTAGCAGGCGCTGTATTTGCCACAGGTGTAAATTGCAACATTCCATTATACACACCTAAAGTTCCAAGAATTCCGGTAATCCCATCTCCAAGATTATAGGTGGTTTTGATATTGCCCTGCGGGTCATCTATTATAATTGCACCCGATGAATCTTGGATATATTTTGTATTCCTTACAGAAGATTTTAATGTCAGGAAAACTTCTCCCGTTAATCTATACACATCGGTTGATGGCAATGCGACAGCTCTCAATCCGGCAATATTAGAAATGTTAGTTGAACTAAGCAGTGTATAAACAGCAGTTGCGATGGGGCTTGGGTCTTTTCCCGCTTCATAGGCTATTGCTTTTACGGTCGTAGTTGCATTTACCGTAAATGGCGCAGTGTATTTAGTCTTAGTGTTGTCCGGGGAAGAATTGTCTGTAGTATAGTAAATATCGGCCGCAGCAGCACCGGAAGAGATGCTTACTTCTGTCGGGCCATAGATATTCCCTGAATTTGGTGAGATAGTTGGCATAGCAGAGACAGGAGAACCACCGGCATCTGTAATAACCAAGTTGTCAATGTTCATTCTTTTGTTTGAGCTGCTGGTTCCGGCAGCAATAATTCTGATACGAGCGTTGGGTTGATTAACCGTCGCAGTAAATGTTTGTTGCGTTGCAGTTGCGGTAAACTTGCCAAGAGTAGTCCAAGTGTTCCCATCGCTACTCCAGTCAACAGCCCATTCTATCTGAGAATCAGATCCGTACACTTTGTATTCGAATGTAATAGTTCCAATTCCGCCAATTTTATTTGACAACATAGTAGCTGCTGTAGATGTGTATCCTCTCATTCTCAACGATCCTTCTCCAATCATGAAATCAGCATTGTTCATGGAAGATTTTGCAATCAGAGCATCTGTCAGATTCCACATAATTGAATCGGGACCTCCTAATTTAACATCAGCAGAACCATAAGACGATTTCGCTTCACTTTCAAAGTTGACTGTGTATGTCGCAGAATATGTGTTAAGCAAAAACGCAAACATCAGTGTAAATAAAAAGTAAATTTTTCTCATAATCCAATAATTTTTAAATTGTTTAATTATAATAATAAGAACAAGGTAAAGGTATAAAAAGTTTTTGATTTACCGGTGTTTATTGTATTAAAAATCAATGCTATTGCAGGTATAAAAAAACGCTGCCGGAATTTAGAGGTTCCGGCAGCGTTTTTTATTTAAAGGAATTCGTAAAGTTTATAATATCACTTTAGACACTCTGTTTCCCGTTTTTACAATTAATACGCCTTTTGCAGTTGCATTAATCGTATTGATTCCGTCTTCAGCCAAGCGGCTAACAATTTTTTGTCCGGTCATGGTGAATACTTCAATCATTTCTCCAACCGAAGCATTTACCATAATCTGCCCTTGAGCTGTCCAGGCATGAGCAGCGGATTTTAGTGTAGAAAGACCTGTAAAAGAAGAAGGAGACATACTTATTGGAACTAATTGCTGAGTTGTATTATATGTTAGTAATACACCGATAATATCTTGCGCAGTTGTAGGAATACTCGTTCCAACCAATGGTAAATCGGAATACTGAAGTCTCATTACGCCTGAACCTGACGCATCTGTTAACGTATAATTTGTGTTGACTGCGAATGTTCCTGTCTCTTCAATAGTTACGTTGTTTATCTGTATTAGTTTTGCCTGATAATCATTTGATAGTTGAGCTAAAGTAAGTACTTGAGGTGCAACAGTATTTCCGGTGGATGAAGCAGCTCCGGTATCTTGATATGGTGTAAATTGAATCATTCCTCTAAATTCTCCCAAAGTTCCAAGAATTCCCGTTATTCCATCACCGACATTGTAAGTTGAAGTTATAACTCCTCCTGCATCATCAATTAATATTCCTCCCGTAGCATCTTGAATATATTTTGCATTTCTAGAAGAAGTCATTAATGTGATAATAGCTTCACCTGTAAGTTTGTAGAGATTGGTAGATGGCAATGAAACTGCTCTGAGATCAGCAATAGTTGCTACTTCTATTGGGAATGTGTATGTAGCAGTCGAAATAGAACTTGGTTCTAAGCCATCAGCATAAGCAATTGCTTTGATTGTCGTAGTTGTAGAAACATTTATTGGGGTACCGGCATAGAGTGTTCCGTTTCCGGTGTTGTTCGGGTCTGTGCCGTCAGTAGTATAATAAATAGAAGCTCCTGCTGTTGCACTTGAAAGAGAAACATCTTGAGGAGTAATGTACGCCCCACCTTCAGGAGAGAAAGTAGGAGTGGCTGTCGGGATAGCACCTCCTGTTATACCGTAAACCGCAACATCATCAATATATAATCTGGAAGTTCCAGAAGGTGCAGTTTCAAATGTCATTGTAAATTTAATTCTAACATTTGCAAATTCTCCTGTAGGGCTTATTGTATAAGTATATTCAGTTGCTGAAGTAGAAAGATTGATTGTTTCTTCACCTTGATATGTGCCACCTCCATCGGTAGAAAACGATACTATTACATTAATGCCTGCAGTATTCTTAGCTTTAAAAATAACCTTAGTCGCTTTTGGCAAATCAAAATTGGTAAAAGTGTAACCAAAATTATTTGGAGCAGCTGTGTACCATCTCATCTGCATGGATTGTGCGTCTGTAATCGCAGAGGTGGTTGATGGAGTTCCATAATAAGTCCCCCATTGTTTGCCTTCAGCTCCGGTAAATGCTACAGTTGTGTTGTTGTAAACGGTTCCGGCTGTAAATTCATCGATACTTTCAAAACCAGTAGAATAGATAATAGATTCTTGTGCCCATGAAACACTTCCCACCAACATTACAACGGCAAGAAGCATCATTTTTAAAAATGTAGTTTTCTTCATAATTTATAAAATTTTATTTTTTAATATTTGAATTATAAGAATGAGTAAAGATAGACATAAAAAACCGAATTTGCATAATTAACTTATTAAAATTCAATGATATTTTAAAAGCTGTCATTTTAATCTGAAAAACGTTGTTTTTTATCGATTCTGAAAACTATTTTCGGTAGTTCAAAATAAGAAAAATTGGTATTATAAAATGCAACAATATTTATACCAGGTTGTGTTTATGGTTGGACACATCGCAGATTCATTAATGTTGTATTTTGATTATAAACTTTAAACCGACAGATTATAAAAGTTTTACCTGTAAGCATATAGATTCTCAGCGCTTTGTTTTCGGGAGTGTTTTTCTCGAAAAAAATAGTGAAATCAGATTTTCCTCTGAATGTTAATTCATGTTTTATAACTATAGTGCTCTTTTTTTGTCTAAAATTGAAATATTGTGCTAATTTTGAACAACTAACCAAAAAATATGTTTTATATTTGTAAAATTATTATACCTAAAAAATCAAAAAATGAAGAAAAATTTAACTTTACTATTAATTTTGTTGCTATCGGTGGGAGCCGCGGCACAATACAGAGATTGGTCAAAATGGTCGATAACCGTAGAAGGCGGTTTGAATCGGTTTGATGGAGACGTACAGCAAGACTATGACAAAATCTTGCCTACTTCTTTGAACAAATTGACATTGGGTGGAGCGTTGGAATATACACCTTTTCCAGCGTGGACAATTGGAGCAGAATATAATTATCTCCCTCTTGCCGCGCTTAATAAAGGAGTGGAAGGGAATCCTGAGTATGTAATCGCTGATTTTAACAGCACAATGCATAACGTTGGTTTGTTTACCGGAGTTAACTTTATCAAAGCGTTTAACCCTGTTTCTACCTCCAAGTGGGGAATTTGGGGAAGTGTCGGCCTTGGATACGCCTGGTATCACAGTGTTTACAAAACAGATAGAGCCGGAACGGGTGTTACAGGTGGACACCAAAATCAATACACCGATTTCAACGATGACTTTAATGGAAAAGCGATGTACATTCCTGTGGCGTTATTGTTAGAATATAATATTTCCAAAAGTTTTGCATTGGGACTGAAAGGTCAATTCAGAGGTTATAATAAAGATTATTTGGAACAAAGAATCCAAAAGGGCGTAACAAATGACAATGTAGAAATGGCTACACTCCAGCTGCGATATAAGTTCTGTGCCAACAGAAAAGACCATACCCGCAATATAAATATGGCTGAATATGCCGGATTTGCTACTCAAGATGATATAGACAGGCTGGATCGCCGTATCGACGGGCTTGCTCCTACCGGGCCTGATCCACGTATTGATGACTTAGACAGAAGGCTTAAAAAGTTAGAAGATTATCTTGATATTGACGGACCGGATGACGACAATGATGGCGTAGCAAACAGCCGCGATCAGGAACCGAATACTCCTGCCGGAAATCAGGTGGACTTCTGGGGAAGAACAATTCCGAAAGGTACTGCATATGACCCCGCAGCATTTATTTTCTTCGACTTTGACAAAACTGACTTAGATGAGGAAGCTCACAGATCAATTCGTATCGCAGCTGAAAAACTAACAGCAGATCCTGAGCTTCTGGTTGAAGTTCGCGGATTTACAGATAATATGGGATCGAACGCTTACAACGCAGACCTCAGCCAACGTCGCGCTGACAAGGTGAAAAATGAATTAGTTGAAAGATATGGTATAGATGCGAACAGAATCGTAGCTAATGGTAAAGGAAAATACAATCCGGATGATGATATTGTGCCTTACCGTCCGTATCGTACCGCGGTATTCTTCTACAGCAAATAGCTTGTAGTTAACACATTAGGTAATTTAGCTGATAAATACGACAAAACCCACATGATTCTGTGGGTTTTGTTTTTGTATTATCAACTTTCTTTTGATAGCAGTTGTTTTAGTTGTGTAAAAATAAATACTTTATGACAAAAAAAGATTTACGTATTATATTTATGGGTACTCCCGAATTTGCTGTGGAGAGTCTGAAAGCTTTAGTCGAAGGCGAATACAACGTAGTGGGCGTGATCACAATGCCTGATAAACCTGCAGGACGTGGACATAAAATCCGATTTTCAGCTGTGAAAGAATATGCTCTTAAACATAATTTACCTGTTTTACAACCTGAAAAACTGAAAGATGAGCGTTTTTTAATGGAACTGCGAGAGCTTAAAGCTGATTTACAAATTGTAGTTGCTTTTCGGATGCTGCCGGAGGTGGTTTGGAGTATGCCAAAATACGGTACTTTCAATCTTCATGCGTCGCTGCTCCCCCAATATCGTGGCGCTGCTCCAATCAATTGGGCAATCATAAACGGTGAAACTGAAACAGGCGCTACCACCTTTTTCCTTACACACGAAATTGATACCGGGAAGATTATTTTACAAAAACAAATACCCATTCTACCTCAAGATAATGCCGGAATAATCCACGATAAATTAATGACTCTTGGTGCAGGCATGGTCACTGAAACTGTTGATTTGCTATTAAAAGGAACTATTGACGCTATCCCCCAAGAAAAATTGATAGATAAAAATCAATCCCTGAAACCGGCTCCGAAAATTTTTAAGGAGACTTGCGAATTGAAGTTTGAAATGAGCGTGAGTGATGCAAATAATCTGGTACGCGGACTTTCACCCTATCCGGCTGCTTGGGCGGAGCTAAAATTTCCGCAACTCACCGAACCGATAGTTCTGAAAATATTCGAGTCAATCCCGGAAAAAACTTCTCACTCGGATTCATTAGGAAAAATCATTCTTAATGAAAAAAAATCAGCAAAAATAACCTTAAAAGACGGTTATCTCCATCTTGTTGAAATTCAGGCACCCGGGAAAAAACGGATGAAAATCAGCGATTTTTTGAATGGGTTGAAATAGTGTCGGGACTTTGAAAACAATCTTCCGTAAGCGCCGGATCTTTATTTACCTGAGTTCGATTAATAAATCGTGTTTGTTAGAAAAATAAGATTATTAAAGATGGTTCTACTGGATTTCGTGTGAC
>LSQX01252970.1_pt1 | contig 31770 bp, 25 predicted proteins | sample 654561 | NCBI WGS metagenome assembly LSQX01 (sample SAMN04489861, study PRJNA283612) | anaerobic digester metagenome | isolation source: 4 biogas reactors fed with cattle manure at either 37C or 55C with and... | place: Denmark: Kongens Lyngby | collected 2014 | reverse complement strand
GACCGTCTGCTGCACCGATAATTCCAATAGAAGCAGCATCGTTGATATTAAATCCTAATACAACAGCTAAAACTATGGTAACAAAGATGCCAAACTGCGCAGCTGCACCAAATAAGAACATCTTTGGGTTAGATAATAGGGGTCCGAAATCTATCATCGCGCCTATACCTATAAATAGAAGAATAGGCAGAGCCTCCGAAGCATCAATACCTACATCAAACAACCATTCAATAACTCCGGTTGCTTTTTCGCTTAATCCCGGGAGCTCCTGAGTAAGTACACCTGAAAAAGGTATGTTAACCAATATTGCACCAAAGCCCATCGGTAGCAAGAGTGAAGGTTCAAAACCCTTTGCAATAGCCAAGTAAATAAGTAGAACACCGACAGCGTACATTATCCATTGCTGCCAGGTAATGGCCAATAACCCTTCATATAAAAATTCCATAACGTAAGTCCTCCTTAGTCGATCTACATAAATAAAATCGTTTTAATTGTAGCTCATAAAGATTGCTTGTGTCAATCATGTTTGATAAGTTTTTGTAGGCAAGGAAACTTTTTATATAAATTGCATTATATGGTTATTGCGTGCTTATTAAAGCATACAGTTTCATGATTTTATAAGATTAAACCTCTATAAAAGCATATAAAGAAATCTAGGTAGAGAACTGTATTTTGTCTATAATGCCAATAGGTCTTGTGAACATTTACTAAAATAATGCGCAATATACTTTCTACTTGCACTAAAGCTTCAAACATGATACCATAAAAAATGTGGCTAAATAGTCAAATTTTATATAGGGAGATGATCGAAATGGGAGAAATGGGATTTGATTTAACGCTTTTTCATGTAGCATCTATTATTATCTCGATCTTAGCATTTGGAGTAGCTGTGTGGCTATATCGTTGGGTTGCATCAAGGCCCTCATCTAACAAAAAAGTAGCAGAGGTAGGACAATTAATTAAGAATGGTGCTAACACATTCCTAGCCAAGGAATACAAGGTATTAACAAAGTTCACTATTGCGGTAGCGCTACTTATTCTTGTATTTCTACCCTCACCGATTTGGAAGGGTGATATTCTAGCTAATATTACAATGGCTGTATCGTACATATTTGGTACGGTATTTTCAGCAATTGCCGGTAAAATCGGTATTAGTATTGCTACAATCGCTAATGTGAAATCTGCAGAAGCAGCAACCAAAGGAATTAAACCATCCTTTATGGCAGGCTACCGTGGTGGTGCTGTTATGGGTATGGCGGTTGTTGGATCCAGCTTACTCGGTGTAACATTAGTTCTTATGATAACAGGCAATACCTCTGCTTTATTAGGATTTTCGTTTGGTGCCAGCTCATTAGCCTTATTTGCTAAGGCAGGTGGCGGAATCTTTACAAAAACAGCAGATGTAAGCGCTGACTTGGCTGGTAAGGTTGAGTTGGGTATTCCTGAGGATGACCCCAGGAACCCTGCAGTTATCGCTGATAACGTTGGTGATAACGTTGGTGACGTAGCAGGTATGGGTGCTGACCTTTTTGACTCCAATGTAGCATCTATGGCAGCAGCTCTTGTAATGGCAGCTTCCTTGGCTAATGCTGAGAAGAATATGGCCATGGTTCTATGCTATGCTGGTATTGGATTACTTGCTTCAATTATCGGTGTATTTACTGCTAACATGAAGGAAGGCGGAGATCCTACCAGAGCCCTTAATATGAATACTTATGTAACTACTGCTATATATGCTGTTTTAACAGCTGTCGCTACCTATGCATTTGATTTTAATTGGCGCATATGGGGTGCTAGTGCTGTAGGTTTAGCTGTTGGAACAGTAATAGGTATCGCAAGTGATTATTTTACTAATGATAATAAGAAGCCGGTTCATATGGTGGCAAAAGCCTGTGAATCTGGTCCGGCATTTACCATTACCTCTGGTGTATCCTATGGTCTCTTAAGCACACTTCCTGCAATGGTAGGTATCGGTATATCTGCACTTGCAGCATATAAAATTGTTGCTCCTCTTGGAGCAGGTGGCAATGAAGTAGCCTATGGTATGTTCGGTATTTCCATGGCAGCTGTAGGTATGCTCTCTATAGTAGGAATGATTATCTCTAATGATGCTTATGGTCCAATTGTTGATAATGCCCGTGGTCTTGTTGAAATGGGTGACTTGGGAGATAAGGCATTAGAAATTACTGACTCCTTAGATAGCGCAGGCAATACTGTTAAGGCGGTTACCAAGGGCTTTTCCATTGGTGCTGCGGGACTTACAGTTATAGCCTTGCTTGGAGCCTTTATTACTGAGGTGAATGACGCAGTTGATCTTATGGGTGGTGTAGATGCCTTTGGAAAAACTATCGAAAAGATAACAGGCTTTGACGTGACTGATCCCATAGTATTCTTTGGATTATTGGTTGGTGCAGCAATTCCTCCAGTATTCTCTGCAATGCTAATGCTTGGTGTAGATCGTAACGCACAGCGCATGATATCTGAAATTCATCGTCAGTTCAGAGAAATAGTAGGCTTAAAGGAAGGAAAACCCGGAGTTAAGCCTGAATATGATAAATGTATTGAGATTGCAACCGACGGAGCTCTTAAGGAATTAATTCCTGCAGGTCTAGTGGCTATAGTGTCAACATTGATTGTTGGATTTGTAGGCGGTGTTCAAGCAGTAGGTGGCTTTATAACAGGTAATATCGTAAGCGGTCTGATATTTGCATTATTTATGTCCAATGCAGGTGGCTTATGGGATAATACCAAGAAATACATTGAAGCCGGGAATCACGGTGGTAAGAATTCCGAAGCTCATAAGGCCGGAGTAGTAGGTGATACTGTTGGTGATCCTTTCAAGGATACAGCAGGACCTTCCATCAATACACAGATTACCGTTGTATCATTGGTAGCGTCTATTATGGCTACAATATTCCTGACATTCTCATTATTCTAAAATAAATTGAGTGTAAAAACTCAATAAATGTTTATTTATCGAAAGCTGTATAAAGCAAGAACACTCATGCTTCGATTTCAATGTATAAGAGTTTCTAATATCAAATTCTTCTGTGCTAGGCAGATAATCAAACAGATAACTCGTTTCACTCAAACAAATCTGTTTGATTATCTAGCACAAAGTATATAGATATAAGAAACTCTAATACATTTCCATAGGCGCATGAGCACCCTTGCTTTATGTAGCTTTCTTTTGTGAAACATTATATAAGTTTTTACACTCTCTTATGCGTCTTTTTTGCTTTATCATGTCCTGAATTGTTGCCATATCACGGATGGTGTTGTATAATGTAATTGACACAATATATAGTGGTGGTGATAAGTTACCATATTCATGGAGGCTATCATAATGAATAATAAGAAAAAGCTTGAAGGGCTTTTGGGTTTACTTTTTATTATGATATTTGTTCTGACTGGCTGTTCAGAAGCAGGCGGTTATTATCGAAGCGGAAAAAAATATTTTGCCAATGGAAATTATGAAGAAGCAGCCAAATACTTCACATCGGCTATAGGAGAGAACCCCAACCGGGCAGAGTATCATATAGATTATGGTATGGCACTTATTGGTCTATCACGGTATGATGAAGCTATTGAAGTATTTACCCGTGTCATCATGGATAAAAAGATACCGATTGTCTTAGGGAATAATAAGCGTGCCTTAAGAGGTAAAGGAATAGCATATTTTAATATGCTAAGCTACAGAGAAGCTATTAAGCAATTTGAAGATGCACTTAATATCAGTGTATTATCGGACTTGAATTTGGATATATTGTATTATATGGGAAAAGCACTTATGTATTCAGGTTCATACAAGGAAGCGGCAGAGACCTATACCGAGATAATCGATCAGTTTGGAGAGGAAGCACATATATTAGCAGATCGTGCCTATACATATCAAAAAACCGGTGAATTCGACAAGGGTTTGAATGACTATGATAAGGCGATTGCTTTAGAGGCGAATAATTATGAATATTATTTTAGAAAATACTATCTTCTTAGAGATATGGGTAGAGATACCGAGGCTAAGGAAGTATTAAGCCAAGCCGCTCAGATTGAGGTGAACACAAAAGCCGATAAATTTAATCTTGCAAAGGTTCATTTCTATCAGGAGCTTTATGACCAGGCATTTCCTGAGTTGAGCGAGAGCTTTGCCAATGGATTTATAGATGCCTATTTCTATATTGGTGAAATATATAATAATAAGAAGGACTATTCCACAGCAAAGTATTATTATGAGAAATATATTGAAGAAGGCGGTATAAATGCTCCTGAGGTATATAATCAAATCGCTTCCTGTCTTATCAAAATGGGAGATTATGAACAAGCCCTGCCCTATTTGGAGACGGGAATAGGAATTGCGGATAATGACAGTATAAGGGTACTGTTAAAAAATGAAATTATAGTATATGAGAAGCTGGGGGATTTTGAAAATGCTCTTGTTAAGATAGAAAGCTATATATCTGCTTATCCAAATGACCATGATGCAAGGAGAGAAAAATCCTTCGTAATTTCAAGACTAAATAATTAGCGAAAGTGGTAAAGGTGAAAGAAATCTATGTCTAAGCTATATGATTTAGAGAATAAAGAGGAAAGATTTGTACTGATAGGTGTGGCATCTTCCGATAATGATGATACAAAGGAATCCCTGGAGGAGTTAAGTGAGTTAGTAGATACAGCTGGGGGCTTTACTGTAGGTACCATTATACAAAATAGGGAGAAGATACATCCGTCAACCTATATCGGAAAAGGCAAGGTAGAGGAAGTCAGGCAGATGATTTTTGAAATGGATGCCACAGGTGTAGTCTGTGATGATGAATTATCACCCATGCAGCTAAAGAACCTAGAGGATGCCTTACAGACAGCGGTTCTGGACAGAACCGTTCTTATTATGGATATTTTCGCAAAGCGTGCCGTCACTAAGGAGGGTAAACTCCAGGTTGAAATGGCCCAGCTAAGATATCGCTCCACTAGACTTGTGGGTATGGGTAATATCCTGTCAAGACTGGGAGGCGGAATTGGCACCAGAGGCCCCGGTGAGAAGAAGCTAGAGGTGGATCGTCGTCATATAAGAGAGCGCTTATCCCAGCTTAAAGGAGAGCTGGAGAGCTTAGAAAAGAACAGAGAGACAGCTAGAAGCCTTAGAAGTCGATCTAGTATTCCCATTATAGCTATTGTAGGCTATACCAATGCCGGTAAATCAACTTTAATAAACTATCTTACAAATGCAGGTGTGCTTGAGGAGGATAAGCTTTTTGCTACCCTTGATCCAACAACCAGAAATTATACCATGGATAGCGGCCAGCAGGTCTTATTTACTGATACTGTAGGCTTTATTCGTAAGCTTCCCCATCATCTTGTCAATGCATTTAGAAGCACCTTGGAGGAAGCTAAATATGCTGATATTATTCTACATGTTGTCGACTCTGTTAATCCCGATGCATACAAGCAGATGCATATAGTTTATGATACATTGGCTAACTTAGGTATTAAGGATAAGACGATTATAACTGTCTTTAATAAGCAGGACATGGCTCCCGCAGAACAGATTTTGAAGGATTTTAAGGCGGACCATACAATTAAGATATCGGCGAAGACCGGTATGGGAGTTGACAAGCTTTTAGAACTTATAGAGATGGTCTTAATGGAGCAAAAGATTCTTATTGAAAATGTATTTCCTTATAGTGAAGCTGGCAAGATTCAAACCATTCGTAAATATGGGCAGCTTCTTGAGGAAGAATTTAGGCAGGATGGAATCTTTGTCAAGGCTTATATATCTAAGGATGTTTATAGGAGTTTATAAGCATAAAAATCTTGTATTATAATTGAACTTGATATTATTATTTGGTCACAGATTCTGTCGGCATATTTACGAAAAACCTTATAGGTAATTTTCACTAATTAGTACTAGATATTGTGGAGGGTAAGATAAAACTTCATATATCTGGTATTTTTATATTGACTTAGCAAATTAATTCTGATAGTATTAAATCATTAAGATGAATGAGCAAAATTCTCTGAAAATCACAAAGGGAAGGGAGACTGTTACATATGATGATTAATGTTCTGAAAAGAGACGGCCAGGTTGCAGAATTCAACCTATACAAAATTAGTGATGCTATAACAAAAGCATTTAAGGCCACAGACAAGATTTATAATGATGAAATTATTTCTTTACTTTCATTACGGGTTACAGCAGATTTCCAGGATAAGATAAAAGAAAATAAAATTCACGTGGAAGATATTCAGGATAGTGTCGAGCATGTACTTGAGCAATCAGGTTATACTGATGTCGCAAAGGCATATATTCTTTATCGAAAGAATAGAGAAAAAATCCGTAACATGAAATCTACAATTCTTGACTACAAAGATACAATTAACAGCTACGTGAAGGAAGAGGATTGGAGAGTCAAGGAGAACTCTACTGTTACATATTCAGTAGGTGGTTTAATTTTACATAACTCAGGAAAAGTAACGGCTAATTATTGGCTGTCTGAAATATATGATGAAGAGATTGCGAATGCTCATCGTAATGCTGATTTACATATTCATGATTTATCCATGCTAACAGGTTACTGTGCAGGATGGTCATTAAAACAGCTAATAAAGGAAGGCTTAGGCGGAATACCAGGTAAGATTACATCTTCTCCAGCAAGCCATTTATCTACTCTGTGTAATCAGATGGTTAATTTCCTTGGAATTATGCAGAATGAATGGGCAGGAGCACAGGCTTTCTCCTCATTTGATACATATTTGGCACCCTTTGTCAGAGTGGATAATCTTACATACAAAGAGGTAAAGCAGTGTATACAGTCTTTCGTATATGGTGTTAACACACCTAGTCGTTGGGGTACACAGGCACCATTTTCTAACATTACTCTAGACTGGACCGTACCGGATGATTTAGCAGAGCTTCCTTGCATAGTCGGTGGTAAGGAGATGGACTATAAATACAAGGATTGTAAGAAAGAAATGGATATGGTCAATAAGGCCTTTATCGAAATTATGATTGAAGGCGATGCCAATGGTAGGGGATTTCAGTATCCTATTCCTACGTACTCTATTACAAAGGATTTTGATTGGTCAGATACAGAGAATAATCGAATGTTATTTGAGATGACTGCAAAATATGGAACACCATATTTTTCAAACTATATCAATAGTGACATGGAACCTAGTGATGTTCGTTCAATGTGCTGCAGGCTTAGACTCGATCTTCGTGAGCTTAGGAAAAAGAGCGGAGGCTTCTTCGGAGCAGGCGAAAGCACAGGATCTGTTGGAGTTGTTACAATTAACTTACCTAGGATTGCATATTTATCTGCAAATGAAGATGAATTCTTTAGACGCCTAGATAGAATGATGGACATATCTGCCCGCTCCCTGAAGGTGAAAAGAGATGTTATTACCAAGCTTATGAAGGAAGGTCTATATCCGTACACGAGACGTTATCTGGGTACATTTGATAACCATTTCTCTACAATAGGACTTGTGGGTATGAACGAAGTCGGTTTGAATGCGAACTGGTTAGGTGAGGATATGACTCATACTGATACTAAGAACTTTGGTATAAAGGTACTTAATCATATGAGAGAACGTTTATCAGATTATCAGGAGGAGTATGGTGATTTATATAACCTAGAGGCATCACCTGCAGAATCTACCAGCTATCGTCTTGCAAAGCATGATAGAAAGCATTTCCCTGATATTAAGACAGCTGGAAATCCTGGAGATACTCCTTATTACACTAACAGCTCCCATCTTCCTGTGGGCTATACAGAGGATGTATTCGAAGCCCTAGATATACAGGATGAGCTTCAGACCTTATATACATCCGGAACAGTATTTCATGCCTTCCTTGGAGAGAAGCTTCCTGATTGGCAAGCCGCAGCTAAGCTGGTAAGGACAATTGCAGAGAATTATAAGCTGCCATACTATACCATGTCTCCGACGTATTCAGTATGTTCTACCCATGGATATTTGCAGGGTGAGCATTTTACTTGTCCGGAATGTGGTGGCAGGGCAGAGGTATATAGTCGCATAACCGGTTATTATCGTCCGGTACAGAACTGGAATGATGGTAAGTCCCAGGAGTATAAGAACAGACGTATTTATGAGGTCGAGAATTTCAGGGAAATGCCTGTAAGCACCGGAATTAACAGCGAAAGTCAGATGGGTTTAGGCCAGTCAGGAATGACTGATGGACTATATCTATTTACAACAAAAACCTGTCCGAATTGTAATATGGCTAAGGAATATTTAAAGGATATGGCTTATACCTTGGTAGATGCAGAGGAGAATGAAGATGTTACAAAGGAACATAATATTCTTCAAGCCCCAACGCTTCTGGAAATCAGTAACGGAGTAGTCAACAAGTATACAAATGTCTCCAATATTAAAAAATTCGTAGAGAACCAGCTAATAAGACTGTAAATATAATTTAATAAATTCTTCTACACTAAAGAATATTGCTGCATGCGGATAATATATTATAGTCTGCATGTGGCTTTTTATTGATTATTTATTGATATTAGAAGTGACAGGTGTTAATATGAAATCAAGAAAGCAAATGCAAATCTGTTAGTCTACAGCTTCACATTATAAATTATGGTGTCGCAGAAAAAGGAGGTTCATAGTGGCCAGTGCCTTTAGAATTGACAATTTATGCTTTAATTATCCTGGCTCCAAGGAAGATGTTATCAAGGGTATCAGCTTTGAAGTCAGAGAAGGGGAGGTTTTTGGATTATTAGGACCTTCCGGTGCAGGGAAATCCACAACTCAGAAAATTATGATTAAGCTTCTTGAAAACTATTCGGGAGAGGTTAGTTACTTTGGTAGAAATCTGAAAGACATTAATAAGTCATTTTACGAGGAGGTAGGAGTTGGATTTGAGATGCCAGTTCACTTCTCTAAAATGACTGGATTGGAAAACATGGAATTCTTTTCGGGCTTTTATAAAAAGCATACGAACTACAAGGATTTAATGGAAAGAGTGGGCTTGTGGGAGTATAGAAATGTTATGGTTGGTAACTATTCTAAGGGCATGAAGGTGAGACTGAACTTTGTTAGAGCAATGCTAAACAACCCAAGAGTTCTATTTCTGGATGAAGTAACAAATGGCCTTGATCCGATAAATGCCAGAATTATTAAGGAGATTATTACCGAGTATCGTAACCAGGGAGGAACTGTATTTCTAAGTACGCATCTTATGAATGATGTTGAGCAGCTTTGTGATGTTATTGCTTTTTGTGTGAATGGTAAATTACATGAGATATCTACACCAAGAGAACTAAAGCTAAAGTACGGAAAACGCGATATTGAGATAGAATATAAAGAGTCAGGAATAACAAGGAAAGAGGTTTTTCTACTAGACGGAATAGGAAACAATGAGGATTTTCAGTATATAATCCGTAACAAGGAGATAGAAACAATCCATAGCGGAGAAACTTCAATGGAGGAAATATTCATTATTGTGACAGGGGGTGCTCTTTAGTGAGATATATCGGCAAGCTATTTAAGGGAGAAATGCAACGTATGATTAAATACAAGCTATTTCATGCTAGTCTGGCAACAGCCTTTATTTGGATTGCTCTATTTTTGCTTTTGTCTAAGGAAGAGGCTGCTAAAATAGCACCACTTCTTATTTTTGTTGATGTATCTTTAATGTCAATAATTCTTATCGGAGCCTCTCATCATTTTGAGAAGCAGGAGGGAACCATTAAAACAATGATGATTATGCCGGTATCTCTGACTGAAATTTTACTTGCAAAATTTTTTTCATCCCTAGTGTTGGGAATAGAGTCAGCTGCAATAACCTCAGCTGCCTTATATTTTATTCATGGTATTAAATTTAACTATCCAGCACTATTTATAGCAGTTGTTCTTTCCGGAGTTGTACATTCGGCAATAGCTTTTTTACTTGCACTAAACAGTAAGGAATTCACATCTACACTTGGGTTGCTTATGGCCTATGTTATACCTTTTCAGCTTCCAACTATGCTATTTGCCTTTGATATTATTGATGATAAATTCGATTGGTTATTAATGCTTTCGCCGTCTCATACGGCAAGTTCTCTGATTTCCTTTGCCGTAAGAAATGAATACGATGCAAGGAAGATGATTATAGGGTGTATATATTTGGTTATATTGAGTGCTGTGCTGCTTAGATTCTTTGTGTTTCCTAGGTTTAAAAACAATGCAGTTAGGGGGTAAACAATGGGTAGGTATCTGTTCTTGTTAAGGTTCGAAGCAAAAAATATTTTTCGTGATTCTATAAATATTTACATGTGTGTATTCCCGCTTGTAATTTTGATGTTGGCTTCCTTTGTCTTTCCGAGGATTTTAGACAGAATGGAGGGTATAGGACTGGAAATAACCATGATGATAATGCTTATTATCATACTAATATTTGGTAGCTTCTTTTTAGCTGCAATGGCAACCTTCCTCCTGCTTGATAATAAGGATGATAACACATTAAACACAGTGGCAGTAACTCCGATTGGAACATCAGGCTATATCATTTTTAAAATGACATATATATATATTATGACAGTTATAAGCACAATTATTATTTTATGGGGAACGAAGCTTATAGCCGGAGACAGGTATAGTATTGGTGGAGTGTCCTTATTTGACAGGCTTAACTTATTCCAAATAATAGTATTTGCCTTTGCTGCGGGTTTATTTACTCCTGCAATGGCGCTTTTTCAATCAGCTATGGCCAAAAATAAAATTGAAGGCTTTGCACTAATTAAGGGATCAGGAATGATTGCTATGGTACCTGCACTCATGATAATGAATACTTTTGAAGGAGGCATGCAGTATGTTCTTGGTATTTTTCCAAACTTTTGGGCAGTAAAGGGCCTGATGATGGAGCTGATACCAAATAATAACAGTGCAAATCTTAGTTTTTTTGTCTATATTTTTATAGGGGCCGTATACAATATACTGATACTAGTTGTAACTTATCGTCTTTTTTTAAAGAAGGTTAAGTATTAGCAGTTAACTTATACATAGCCTATGAGTATTTTATGTTCTGCTTGCCTACTTATGTCCCGTGAGTTACAATGATAGTCAATAAAAATAATTCAGGGAGGGAACAGGATGAGCTTAGCGGATGGAATTTTTATAGATATGTGTAAGAATATATTAGAGAATGGAACCAGTACCGAAGGTGAAAAGGTCAGGCCAAAATGGGAGGATGGCTCCTATGCTTATACCATCAAAAAGTTTGGTGTTGTAAATCGTTATGATTTATCAAAGGAATTTCCTGCATTAACCTTACGAAGACTGGCATTTAAATATTGTATAGATGAAATGCTTTGGATATGGCAACAAAAATCCAATAATATTAATAAACTAAGAAGTAAAATATGGGATAGTTGGGCTGATGAGGATGGCTCTATAGGAAAGGCTTATGGTTATCAGATGAGTGTAAAGCATAAGTATAAAGAAGGTCAGATGGATCAGGTTGATAGAGTTATTTACGACCTGAAGAATAATCCCTATAGCAGAAGAATTATAACTAATCTCTATGTTCATCAGGACCTTCATGAGATGAATCTATATCCATGTGCCTATAGTGTTACATTCAATGTCACGAAAAAAGCAGATAGCGACAAGCTTGTACTTAATGCAATACTAAATCAAAGATCAAATGATATTCTTGCAGCAAACAATTGGAACGTATGTCAATATGCAGTATTGGTTCATATGTTGTCACAGGTTTGTGATTATCAGGTAGGAGAGCTGGTTCATGTAATCGCAGATGCTCATATTTATGACAGACATATTCCGATTATAGAGGAGCTTATTACCCGCCCTACATATGCTGCACCTGAATTTTATATGAATCCTGATATTAAGGACTTCTATCAGTTTAGGGTAGAGGACTTTGAATTAAGGAACTATAAATACGGTCCTAAGGTAGAAAACATCCCGGTTGCGATTTAGTAGTAGAAAGAAGGTGTGGATTATATGAATCTTATAGTAGCTGTAGATAAAAACTGGGCTATCGGATACCAAAATAAGTTATTGGTAAGAATACCGGCAGATCAAAGATTCTTTCGAAATGAAACCATACATAAGGCGGTAATCATGGGAAGGAAAACCTTGGAGAGCTTTCCTGGTGGAATACCCTTAAAGGATAGATTGAATATAGTTATCACATCTGACCCGAATTATAAGGTTACGGATGCTGCTGTGGTGAATAGTATAGAAAAAGCACTTGAAATCGTAAAGGATTATAACACTAATGATGTATATGTAATCGGAGGTGAAAGTATATATCGTCAGATGCTTCGTCTTTGCGACACTGCTCATGTAACAAAGATAGACTATGCATATAATGCAGATGTATATTTTCCTAATTTGGACGAGATGGAGGACTGGCACATAACGGGGGAATCCGAAGAACAGACCTATCATGATCTTATTTATACATTTTACAAATATGAAAGAAAAAAATAATTAGAGCTTGAAATAAATAAGAAAATGGAATATTATAGATAAAACCATTAACCGGAGTTAACTGGCTAAAAGATTTCAAGGTTATCAAAAAGGGAAAGAAGGGTTAGAAAATGTTGGACATTAAAATAGAATTGACTAATGCGCCAAAGCAACTTCCTGAGAAGGACAATCCATTAGTATTTGGGACCATATTTACAGACCATATGTTTATTATGGATTATACATTGGGCAAGGGATGGCATGATGCCAGGATAATTCCCTATCAACCTTTAAGCCTAGAACCTTCCGCCATGGTATTTCATTATGGACAGGAAATGTTTGAAGGATTAAAGGCTTATAAGGCTAAGGATGGACGAATATTATTGTTTCGTCCGGATATGAATGCAAAACGTACTACCAAAACCTGCAGGACGCTATGTATGCCTGAATTTCCTGAGGATGACTTTGTACAAGCAATAAAGGAATTAGTAGCAATAGATAAGAAATGGATACCCACAAAGGAGGGTACATCTCTTTATATTAGGCCTTTTATAATTGCAACTTCTCCATTTTTAGGTGTAAGACCATCCCATACCTATAAATTTATAGTTATCCTATCACCGGTAGGGCCTTATTATCCTGAAGGACTTGACCCGGTTAAAATTTGGATTGAGGATGAATATGTAAGGGCTGTCAAGGGCGGTATAGGAGAGGCTAAAGCCGGAGGCAACTATGTAGCATCTCTTCGTGCCCAGGTCAAAGCCCATGAGGAAGGATTTTCACAGGTATTATGGTTGGATGGTGTTCATAGGAAATATATCGAAGAAGTTGGTGCAATGAACATATTCTTTAAAATAAATGGAGTAATTGTTACTCCCATGTTAAGTGGAAGTATACTTCCTGGAATAACAAGAGATTCTGTTATTAGGCTATGTAAGGATTGGGGCTATAAGGTAGAGGAAAGATTAATATCTATAGATGAGATTTTTACCGCACAAGAAGAGGGGCTGCTAGAAGAGGTATTTGGAACAGGTACTGCGGCGGTTATTTCTCCTGTTGGACATCTTCGCTGGAAGGATCATGATATGCAGGTTATGGATGGAGGCATAGGTGAATTAAGTCAGAAATTATATGATAACCTAACGGGAATTCAGCTTGGTGATGCCCCTGATGTTCATAAGTGGACAGTAGAAGTAAGCTAGCACTTGCAGACCTGTAAATTATGTATTATGATATATAGTAGTTAAAATCTTTCACTTGCACAAGAGAAAGATTGTTGGTGTAAGAGTAATAAATAGGAAAGGTACGGGTGTTAGGATGAATCAACTATATGCGGAAGCAGGCGTTAAAAGAAAAGATACAGCTGCTACGATGGGACTTAGAATATTAATGTTTTTGGCCATATTTATTAGCCTATTTTTAATATTACTTGGACAGTTTTGGAGCTATATAGGAGTTATTTTAATAGTCTTAGTATTTTTCTTCTATCCGAAATTGAGTGTGGAATATGAGTATGTATTTGTAGATGGACAGCTGGACTTTGATAGAATTACCGCTAATTCAAAGCGCAAGACGATGCTCCGCATAGATTTTGAACAGGTTGAAATAATGGCTCCTTATGATTCCCCTGCCTTGGACAGCTATAATCATATACAGATGGAGAAGAGGGACTTTTCCTCTCTAAGTAAGGATAGCAAACCTTATGCTATCATATCCAGTTCAGGTAGTAAGAAGCTGAAAATACTTTTTGAACCAAGTGAAAAGATGCTTAACATGATTAAGCAGAAGAATCCTAGAAAAATTATACTATAAGAGAAATTCTAAATAGTAAAAGGTAGACTATATAGCGTAGCAGTTCTCTTGCTACGCTATTTTGATGAACGAATATCTTTTTGTATTAGTGTTGACAATGCTTAGATAATTAGATATACTTTTAAAAATATTTATCGGATCTATATGTAACTAAGTGTAACTTGTGAAGCGATTATTATATACAAAGAGAAAGTGAGGATGTTTAAAATGGGTCAAATCATTGGCGAAGGAATAACTTTTGATGACGTATTGCTGGTACCATCCTATTCTGAGGTACTACCTAATCAAGTGGATCTTTCAACTCAGTTGACAAAAAGTATTAAGTTGAATATACCTTTGATGAGTGCAGGTATGGATACTGTAACTGAGAACCGTATGGCAATTGCTATGGCTAGGCAGGGTGGTATCGGAGTAATTCATAAAAATATGTCTATTGAGGAACAGGCAGAAGAAGTGGATAAGGTAAAACGATCGGAGCATGGGGTTATTACAGATCCTTTTTATTTATCTCCTGAGCATACCTTACATGATGCTAATGAATTGATGGCTAAATATAGAATATCCGGTGTGCCTATTACTGTAGGCAAAAAGCTGGTTGGCATAATTACTAATCGTGATCTGAAGTTTGAAGAGGACTTTACAAAACAGATAAAGGAATCAATGACTTCTGAGGGACTGATTACGGCAAAGGAAGGAATCACCTTAGATGAGGCTAAACGTATTTTAGGTGCAGCTAGAAAGGAAAAGCTTCCTCTTGTAGATGATGAAGGAAACCTAAAGGGATTAATTACTATTAAGGATATTGAAAAACAAATTAAGTATCCTCTTTCAGCTAAGGATGCTCAAGGCAGACTCCTGTGTGCTGCGGCAGTAGGCGTCACTAGCAATATTATGGATCGTATCGATGCGCTTATTAAGGCAAAGGTAGACGTCATAGTTATTGATACAGCCCATGGACATTCTGCTAATGTACTACGTATAGTAAAGATGGTAAGAGATGCTTATTCAGATATTCAGATAATTGCTGGAAATGTGGCAACAGGAGAAGCAACAGAAGGATTAATTAAGGCAGGGGTTGATGCGATTAAGGTTGGTATCGGACCCGGATCAATCTGTACCACAAGAGTAGTCGCAGGTATCGGAGTACCTCAGATTACAGCAATCATGAATTCCTATGAAGTAGCCAGAACATATGGAATTCCAGTAATTGCAGACGGAGGAATAAAATACTCAGGAGATATTACTAAGGCACTTGCAGCAGGCGCAAATGTATGTATGATGGGAAGTATATTTGCAGGCTGTGATGAAAGCCCAGGCACCTATGAATTATTTCAGGGAAGAAAATATAAGGTATATCGTGGTATGGGATCTATTGCAGCTATGGAGAAAGGAAGCAAGGATCGTTATTTTCAGACAGATGCCAAGAAGCTTGTACCTGAAGGTGTAGAAGGACGTGTGGCATATAAGGGCACCTTGGAAGATACAGTATTTCAATTAATCGGTGGCCTAAAAGCAGGCATGGGTTACTGCGGAGCTAATGATATAGAAACATTACAAAAAACAGGAAAATTCGTAAAGATTACAGCGGCATCCTTAAGAGAAAGTCATCCTCACGACATTCATATTACTAAGGAAGCGCCAAACTATAGTGTAGAAGAATAAATTCTATGAGGAGTTGCTTTATTGTTAATTGAGGCTGCTTCAAAATATACTAAGGGGTTACTGATATTCCCTCACACACTGATTAGTAGTACAGATACTCATTATATGTATATCTTATACGGACCAAGATCCGTACCGATTATACATATAATGAGTATCAGTTCTCCTAAATGTGTATTATGGGAATACCAGTAACCCCTGAAAAAATATTTTGAAGCAGCCTTGTTATCTTATGAAGCAACTCATAGAGTTTATAGGGATAAGGTTATGTCTCTGCCGATGGGAGTATATTGTCTGTAGGTTACTCCGGCGGCATCTAGCATCTTTTTTGAGGCGATAACTGTATCAGTTTCGGAATATTTATCACTCTTGTAGATTATTTCTTTGATTCCCTTCTGGATAATGGCTTTCGTGCATTCATTACATGGAAAGAGAGTGGTATATATCTTTGCACCCTTAATATTAACTCCAGTGTAATTTAGGATGGCATTTAACTCAGCATGACATACATAAAGATACTTGGTATTTAAGGAATCCCCCTCACGGCTCCAGGGAAACTCATCATCAGAGATTCCAATCGGCATACCGTTATATCCGACAGAGAGAATTTTGTTATCCTCACTAACTATACATGCACCTACACTTGTGTTGGGATCCTTACTTCGTTCAGTAGATAAAAGAGCAATTCCCATAAAATATTCATCCCATTTTATATAATCTTTTCTTTTCATATCCATTATCCCCCTCGTATAATATCTGTACTTTATAATAAAAAACGGATGCTCTTTCTCTATCTTATTCGATATGACCTGCTGTCTGTACCTTAATTATATTGGTAGATCCAGTAATACCTAGAGGTACACCGGCTGTCATAACCGTAAGATCCCCTTTTTTAATATAACCAGCTTGCTCAACAGCCTCTAGAGCATGATCAAACAATTCAAATGTATCGTGCTCAACTGCAATAAGGAGAGGCTTAATGCCCCAAGCCATATTTAATTGTCTGCATATAACGGGGTCAGTTGTACATCCCATAATATGGCACTGTGGACGAAAGCGGGATATCATCCGAGCAGTTCTGCCTGATGTAGTAACCGTTACAATCATTTTTGCATCAAGATCATGTGCAATAGTTACTGTAGCACGGGATATGGCATCTGTTACATCAAGTTCATCAAGATGTTCTCGTTGAACGAAGCGCTTCTTATAATCTATATCTGCCTCTGTCCGTATCGTAATTTTAATCATGGTACGTAAGGATTCTAATGGATAATTTCCGGCAGCGGTTTCTCCTGAGAGCATAATAGCGCTGGTGCCATCATATATAGCATTAGCCACGTCTGTAATCTCAGCCCGGGTAGGTCTTGGATTCTTTAGCATAGAATCAAGCATCTGTGTAGCCGTTATAACTTGTTTACCGCTATTATATACCTTTTTAATTATTTTCTTTTGAAGAGCAGGTAATTCCTCAAAAGGAATCTCAACACCCATGTCGCCTCTGGCAATCATAATGCCATCTGCTTCTTTAATTATTTCATCAATATTATTTACACCCTGAAGGTTCTCTATTTTAGCAATTAGCTTTATTTGAGATTGATGCTTATTAAGCATTTTTCTAATCTCTATAACATCCTCTGCGGTTCTTACAAATGAGGCAGCGATAAAGTCAAATTTATGCTCGATTGCAAATAGAATATCTAAGCGATCTCTTTCGCTTATATATGGCATAGACAGATGAACGCCGGGAATATTAACTCCCTTTCTATTAGAGATGGTTCCATTGTTCTTTACCCTACAGATTATATCAGTAGTAGTTACCTCTTCAACAGTCATCTCAACCAGACCGTCATCAATTAATATCTTTACTCCGGGATCTACATCATAAATTAGGCTAGGATAGCTTACAAAAACCTGTGTTTCATCTCCTTCCACCTCTCTAGTTGTTAATATAAACTTCTGTCCTGCACTAAGTTGTACCGGCTGATTATCCTTGAAGTCGCCGATACGTACTTCAGGTCCCTTAGTATCCATAAGTGTGGCTATAGGAATACCCATTTCGTCACGAAACTTCTCTATCTTTCTAAATCTTTTTAAATGCTCATTATGGTCCCCATGGGAAAAGTTAAATCTGGCCACATCCATTCCCAGATGTATCAGTTCCTTTATAATATCGTCATTGTCAGTTGAGGGCCCTAGGGTACAGATAATCTTTGTTTTTCTCATTTTTTTCTCTCTTTCTTTAAATTAATGGCTCGAGTAAGGGTCTTTATTTATGATAAGTATTTAAAAAATTAAGCATAATAAGATTAACATATTTCTTAATCAATTATAATAGCTTGGCTTACGATATTCAACTAAAGAATACGCTAAAATGTTAACCATTTTTTATATTTTAATACCGCGGTTTTTGCGAAACTTAATTCCCGAGCGCTTCTTTAAATATAGATATATTAAAAATAAAATCATACTACTTATTATAATGAATGCAATAATTAAAAAAGCACAGTGAAGAAAAAATGTTGATGGTAATATGGTGATAACAGGATCAGTTATAGGGTCGAAAATCCAATAGTCATTATTAAAAAATATCTTGTGAAATATTAAAAAAGATGTATCAAAATCAATTGCCAATAGCAAACCTACTATTAGTGGAAGAATTATTGCCGTAATAGACGATACTAATAGGTAGCTGATGTCCCTATTACGTGATTTATATATAATTATTCCTATGGCAGCTATTATTGAAAAAGCTCCTAGCCAATAAAAGGCTACAAAAATATCCTTTACCTCCTCAAAATGCTGAATTCCCGATGGAGATGCATCCAGAGAAGGGAAGGAAAGACTACCTTTATGAAAGGGAGAAGAGTAATCAATCAATGCATCATAATTTTCGATAATTTCTTCTTTAGAATATCCTGATGTTTCAGGTATATGGAGTAGCTTCACATCCAAGTAATATAAGGGTCTGAAATTAATAGTAAAGATAAGACCTAGAGACAGAAATAAGACGGTAAATACTGAACCAATCAATAAATCAGTTATTTTAAAACGTTTTATCTTTCTCATGTACTCTCTCCTTTAAGTTCAATTTCATAGGAATTATAGTATACTTTAGATAGGTTTGCAACTGTAAATCGGCCTTAATGATAAGCAGATATAATAAGAAGTATTAGAAATAATCAATTGTATTTCGAATTTAGGTAGGTTAAGATTTTTATAGAATACAAAAAAGGAGTGTTATCATGAGAGCATTAATAAGTGTATCGGATAAAAGTGGCATTGTGGAGCTTGCTAAGGAGCTAGTATTTCTAGGAATTGATATTATATCTACAGGCGGAACCTATAATAAGCTTAAGGAATCTAATATACCTGCTATAGAAATATCTGAGCTTACAGGCTTCCCTGAATGCTTGGATGGCCGTGTTAAGACGCTTCATCCTGCCGTGCATGCAGGATTACTTGCCATAAGAAACAATCCGTCCCACATGAAACAACTTGCTGACCTTAATATAGATACTATAGACCTTGTAATTGTAAATCTTTATCCCTTTAAAGAAACCGTGCTTAAGGACGAGGTTACTAGAGCAGAGGCTGTCGAGAATATTGATATCGGAGGACCCACCATGCTTCGCTCGGCAGCAAAGAATTACCAGGATGTTGCCGTTGTTGTGGATCCCATGGATTATGACAAGGTTTTATCTGAGCTTAAGGAGCAAGGGGCAGTTTCTCTTGATACCAAGCTCTACTTAATGCATAAGGTATTTATGCATACATCGGCTTATGATACTCTCATTGCAGAATATTTGAAGAATGAACGAAATGATATATCTCTGCCTGAAACTCTTACAATGACATTTGAAAAGGTGCAGGACATGAGATATGGTGAGAACCCGCATCAGAGTGCCGCTTTCTATAGAGAAGTAGGAAAGAAACAAGGCTCGATTACCGATGCAGTCCAGTTAAACGGAAAGGAACTATCCTTTAATAATATTAATGATACTAATGGTGCACTAGAGCTTTTAAAGGAATTTACTGAACCCACTGTAGTAGCATGCAAGCACGGAAATCCTTGTGGAGTTGGCAGTGCGGATAATATTGATGATGCATGGACCAAGGCTTCATCAGCAGATAGAGTATCTATATTTGGTGGAATTGTTGTATTAAATCGTGAAGTTACTCTTAAGGTTGCTCAGGAGATGAACAAGATATTTCTAGAGGTTGTAGTTGCACCATCATATGATGATGAAGCGCTTAAGCTACTACAGACAAAGAAGAATGTTAGATTGCTACAAATGGCTGATATTAATAAGCCCCAGAACGAGAATGCCTATGATTTAAAGAAGGTAAACGGTGGGCTTATTGTCCAGACTATAGACAGCAAGCTTCTAGAGGAAGAGGAGTTAAAGGTTGTGACAGACCGTGCTCCATCCGACAAAGAAATGGATGATCTTCTCTTCGCATGGAGAGTAGTGAAATTCGTTAAATCTAACGGAATAGCTCTTGCAAAAGACATGCAGACTGTAGGTATTGGACCCGGTCAGGTTAATAGAGTATGGGCTACAAAGCAAGCCATAGACCACGCCGCAGAATTAATTGATGCTGATGCCACAAAGGGCGCTGTTCTGGCTTCAGATGCTTTCTTCCCCTTTGATGATTGTGTTGAGGCTGCACATCAGGCAGGAATTACAGCCATTATTCAACCCGGTGGATCCATAAGGGACGAGGACTCAATCAAAAAAAGTAATGAATATGGGATTGCCATGGTATTTACTGGCATGAGACATTTCAAACACTAACTGCCCCTTAATAAAATGGTGTCAAGTACCTTTTAAAAAGGTACTTGACACCACACATCTTTGTTACAACCCACCTTACTATATGTTTACATTTATATAAACATTACGTTAAGTGTTCTCGATTATAACTTTGTTACATTCGCAGCCTGAGGGCCTTTCTCGCCTTCAACAACTTCAAATTCAACACTATCTCCTTCTTCAAGAACCTTGAAGCCGTCCATTACAAGTGCTGAAAAATGTACGAACACGTCATTTCCTTCCTCATCGGATAAAAAGCCAAACCCCTTTTTTGCATTAAACCATTTTACTGTACCCTTTTTCATAAAAATGCCTCCTAAAAACAGAATAAAATTAATTACCGTATATTCGGTATTGATAGGCTAAACTTACCACAATTCCTTATAAAAGTCAAACCTTCTTTGTGGTTATTTGTAATATTTTCTTAATAGAATCAATGAGAATTTAACTTATGACATATCGTAAATTTAATGAGTATTATAAATGACAAATAAATTAATTTATGTTATTATGTATAAGCGATTACTAGAAATTGCCATACTTATTATATTGATTATGATTAGACTAATATAGAAAGAAGATGCGAAACGGAGGAAATCATATGAAGATGAACATACCTTCTGGGTATAGATTAGTTTTTGATGAGAAACTAGATGATTTAAATGGATGGGGAGCTTATGTTGTACATGAAAAGACAGGTGCAAAGATAGCTCTTATAAAAAATGAGGATAGTAACAAGGTGTTCTCCATTGGATTTAGAACACCTCCAAAGAATAGTACCGGTGTGTCTCACATTATAGAGCATAGTGTTTTGTGCGGATCTGAAAGATTCCCAGCCAAGGATTCCTTTGTCGAGCTGGCGAAAGGTTCGCTGAATACATTTCTTAATGCTATGACCTATGCTGATAGAACATTATATCCTGTGGCTAGTCAGAATGACCAGGATTTTAAAAATTTAATGCATGTATATCTTGATGCGGTTTTATTTCCAAATATATATAATAGAAAGGAGATATTTGATCAGGAAGCATGGCACTACCACCTAGAGAATGAGGGCGATGAGCTTCAGATTAACGGAGTAGTCTATAATGAGATGAAGGGTGTATTCTCTTCTCCCGAACAGCAGCTGCTTAGGCTTAATCAAAACACACTGTTTCCGGACACTTGCTATGGAGTGGAATCAGGAGGAGATCCGGAGTTTATTCCCGAGCTTACCTATGAGGAATTTTTGGAATTTCATAGAAGATATTATCATCCATCCAATAGCTATATATACCTATATGGTGATATGGATTTTGAAGAAAGACTTATTTGGATTGATAAGGAATATCTATCTAAGTTTGATTATCTAGAAGTAGATTCTAAGATTGCTGTACAAAATGGATTTGATGAACTTAAGGAGATAGAAGCTTTTTATTCATTGGGAGAGGATGAGAGTCCGATAGAAAATACTTACCTTTCTTTAAATATAGCCATCGGTGAGGATAGATCCGAGGAGATTTCCTTAGGCTTTCAGATTCTAGATTACGTGCTTTATGAGGCGCCTGGTGCACCTGTAAAGCAGGCTCTTTTGGATGCAGGTATCGGTAAGGATATATTAAGTCAGCTTAATAGTGAATATCTTCAAATTTCACTTTCAATTATTGCTAAGAATGCAGATGAAGACCAGAAAGAGGAATTTCTGTCTGTAATTAGAAGCACCCTATCAAAGCTGGTAGAAGAAGGGCTAAATGAAAAGTCTCTTCTAGGTGCAATTAATTTATTTGAATTTAAATATAGAGAGGCTGATTATGGCAGCTATCCTAAGGGACTTATGTGTGGACTAAGGGTTATGAAAAGCTGGCTATACGATGAGGATAAACCCTTCCACAATCTAAAGGATAATATTCTTTATGATAAGATGAAAAAGCAGGTCGGCACAGGATTTTATGAGCAGCTTATTAAGGATTACATGCTAAATAATAGCCACGCATCTCTTGTAATTCTAAAGCCTAAGGTTGGGCTTAATAAGATACGTGAGGCAGAAACAAAAGAAAGACTTACCTCTTATAAGAAAAGCCTGTCAAAGGATGAGATTCAAAATATAATCTCTGATACTATACGCTTGAAAAGGTATCAGGAGACTCCTTCAACTAAGGAAGAAGTGGAAACCATTCCGCTACTTACCAGAGAGGATATAGGACCCGATCCACAACCCATATACAATGAAGAGAAGACTATAGACGGTGTCAGATTAGTTCACCATGATGTATTTACAAATGAAATCGCCTATATTAGGCTACTGTTTGATGTTAAGGATATTCCAAAGGAGCTAGTTCCATATCTATCCTTGCTTTCTTCGGTCCTTGGATATGTGGATACGGATAATTACAGCTATTTGGAATACTCCAATGAGGTAAATCTTCATACTGGTGGCATATATCACGATCTAATAAGCTTTTCGATTAAGGACAAAATAGATGATTACTCACCTAAGTATGAGGTTGGAGCCAAGGTTATGTATGATAAGCTACCCGAGGCATCTATTCTTATAGAGGAAGTACTTTATCGTACTCAGTTAAAGGATTATAAAAGGCTAAAGGAAATTATCGATGAGATGAAGTCCAGAATGCAGATGATATTCCAGTCATCTAGTCATATGGTTGCAGTAAACAGAGTTATGTCTTATTATTCTATACACGGCTTATTTAAAGAGAATACCCAGGGAATATCCTTCTATCAATTCCTAGATGATTTAAACACCAATTATGGTCAATTGAAGGATACCATAATTGAAAAGCTTAAGAAACTAATGGAAATGGTATTTGTTAAGGATAAGCTTATAGTAAGTATTACGGCTGATAAAGCCGGTTATGATGCCTTTTTGAAAGGGTTTACACCCCTTATGGATAGTTTGAGGGAGAAGATCTCAGAAAGACAGTTATCAGGCTATGACAATCTTACTCTTAAGCCAAGATGTCTAAATGAAGGCTTTAAATCGGCTATGCAGGTACAGTATGTGGCTAGAGCGGGTAATTATTTTAAAGTTGGTTATAAATACACCGGAGCTCTTAAGGTCCTTCGGATGATATTAAGCTATGATTATTTATGGAATAATGTAAGAGTAAAGGGTGGCGCATATGGTTGTATGTGTGGCTTTTCCGGAGTAGACGGAGATGTATACTTTACATCATATCGTGATCCAAACTTAAAAGTTACTAATCTTGTTTATGAAAATATTCCTGAATTTATAAGGAATTATACCGCCGACGATAGGGATATGACTAAGAGCATAATAGGTACCATTAGTACCCTTGATACCCCCTTGACTCCTAAGACAAAAGGAATAAGATCCTTAAGCATGTTACTTACAGGCTTAAGCTATGAGGATTTAAAAAAGGAAAGAGATGATATCATTAACGTAACACTAGAGGATATCCGTTCTCTTGATAAGCTGATTCAGTCAGTCCTTGACCAAGGCTACATCTGTGTAATCGGGAATGAAAGCAAGATTGAAGAGGACAGTGATCTGTTTAATGAAGTTAAGAATCTAATGAAATGAATTTGAGGATAGGTTGAAAAAATACATTTTCAACCACAAAAAGCACAGAGCGTGCTTTTTGCACAGTTTTTCATGTCGCTGAAGCGGCTGATGGAGGTCATGATGTACGATAAGCAGATAAAATCTGGATTTGTTACTCTGATTGGTAGACCAAATGTCGGTAAGTCCACTCTGATGAATCATCTGATTGGACAGAAAATTGCCATTACATCAGGTAAACCCCAGACAACTAGAAATAAAATACAAACAGTTTTTACTGATGAACGGGGTCAGGTAATATTTCTTGATACCCCGGGGATTCATAAGGCTAAGAATAAGCTGGGTCAATATATGGTTAGTGTAGCTGAAAGAACACTTAAGGAAGTGGATATTGTTCTTTGGTTAGTAGAACCTAGCACATTTATAGGAGCAGGAGAGAGGCATATCGCTGAGCAGCTTAGGACGATTAAGACCCCTGTAATACTAGTAATCAATAAGATTGACACCGTTAGCAAGAATGAGATTTTAACCTTTATTAATGCTTATAAGGATGTTTTGAACTTTGCAGAAATAATTCCTGTTTCAGCACTTAAGGGCGAAAATACTGACCAGCTAATGAAGATAATATTTGATTATCTACCCTATGGACCCCTCTATTATGATGAGGATACCATAACCGATCAGCCAGAGAGACAGATTGTTGCTGAGTTAATCAGAGAGAAGGCACTGAGATTTTTAGAAGAGGAGATACCCCATGGTATAGCGGTCAGCATTGACCAGATGAGCGAAAGAGGTAACAGAGAGTATGATGTTAATACTTTAGAAGAAATTTTCTCCGGTATAATAGATATTCATGCTACAATTATTTGCGAAAGAGATAGTCATAAAGGTATTATAATAGGTAAGGGTGGTGCCATGCTAAAGAAAATTGGCACCTCTGCCAGAAAAGAAATTGAGAATTTACTCGACTGCCAAGTTAATCTCCAGCTTTGGGTCAAGGTTAAAAAGGATTGGAGGGATAGTAATTTTTTACTAAAAAATTATGGTTATAACGTCCAGGATAAAGTAGATTAGTCCCAGGGGTTTTGAGCTCCCAATCTGCGAATGATGGTTATAATGAAAAATTACAAATGGGATAATCTAACCAGTTTAGAAAGTTACTAGATGGGAAACCTATTAGATAGATTTTATTACAAGATCTATCTTCTTAACAGAATGAATCTAAATTCATTTTGAACGACAAAACATATTTATCATGGTTAGGGGGCTCATTTATGAAGAATTATGATTATTGGAGAGATTTTGTCAAGACAGGCAAGATTGATGATTATTTGAATTACATCGCATGTACCAGGGAAGAGAGTTTTGAGGATTTTGACAATGTCGTAAACAGTAAAGAAGAAGGTGGTTTTCATGCCGGCAGTAACAACCGTGACGGGAATGGTTCTATCGGCCATGCCGGTTGGAGATTATGATAAGCGTCTGGTTATTCTAACCAGAGAGCACGGAAAAATATCTGCATTCGCTAAAGGCGCTAGGAGACCTAACAGCGCCTTATTAGCATGTAGTCAACCCTTTTCCTTTGGATTGTTTTCTCTATTTACAGGAAGAACATCATATACGGTCACATCCGCTGAGATTTCCAACTATTTTCCAGAGCTTAGAGAGGATATAGAAAGTGTATACTATGGTATGTACTTCTGTGAATTTGCGGACTACATAACGAAAGAGAATAATGATGAAAAGGAAATATTAAAGCTTTTGTACCAGACACTGCGAGCTGTGACAAAAAGAACGATTGAGCTTCCCTTAATCCGCTTGGTCTTTGAAAATAAAATAATGGCATTAAGCGGAGTAGCGCCTCAGGTGTATAACTGTGTAAAATGTGAAAAGGCAGAAGCCGATTACTTCTTTTCTGTATATAGTGGTGGTCTCCTATGTGAAGACTGTAAAATGAATGATAATAGCGCAATAAAACTCTGCACCTCATCTGTATATACCCTACAGTACATAATTTCGAAGGATGTGGAAAATCTGTATACATTTAGAGTCAGCCAGGAGGTGCTTAGTGAGCTTGAGGTCGTAATAAAACGTTATCTGAATCATTATTTGAACCATGAATTTAAATCCACGGAGTTATTACGGTCATTATAGCGGAGACAGACACCACAGTCTGGTGTGAGCGGTGCCTGTCACCGGTCATTGTGAAATAGAGGTTGAAATAATTTTCCTTTAAGGTTAAAATGGTATGAACTCAGTAGCTACCATGGAGGGATGGATATGAAAAGAGTATTAATTTGCATAATTTCTATAATAGGTATCCTGATAATGGCAGGATGCACTAAGGAAGAAATATTTATAACAACTGATGACATTACAAGCGATACCATGCTAGTAAAACGCGACGGTAGTTTATTTGTTGCCATCGTTGAAGAATTTGATAAAAGCTACTATAATCTAGATGAGTTAAATGAATTTGTATCAAAGGAAGTTAATGCATATAATAATAAGGTTGGAAGTCAAGAAGTAACCATAGAAGAGCTTGGATTAAAGAATGGCAAGGCAGTGATGATTCTTGAATATACTAAGATGGCACATTACAGCGCATTTAACAGTATGCCTGCAGCCTATTTTAGCGCAGCCACCGAGAATGTGGCTCTGGAGCTTCCCTCTCAGTACATGGATACCAGAAAAAACACTCTTGTAGGTAAGGATGCCGCTATGAAGAATGGTAAGAATCAAGTAATTGTTCTCTATGAGCCCTATGAGATTATTGTTGAAGGCGATATAAGATTTTATAGTGATAATGCAACATTTGTAGATGAAAATAAAGTAAAGGGTAACAGTGAGGATATGACAGTAGTAATCTACAAACCTTAAGCTATTTAGTAGTAAATTATAGAAATAAAGAATATAAAGATGTAAATATAAATGATATGTGAGGATGAAAGTATGGAAAAAACAATGGACAAAATAGTAGCCTTGGCTAAGGCTAGAGGATTTGTATATCCAGGTTCAGAGATATACGGTGGTCTAGCCAACTCTTGGGACTACGGTAATCTAGGTGTTGAGCTTAAGAATAATGTTAAAAAAGCATGGTGGCAGAAGTTTATCCAGGAAAATCCCTATAATGTAGGTATAGATAGTGCTATCATAATGAATCCGCAGACCTGGGTTGCCTCAGGTCATCTTGGAGGCTTCTCTGATCCACTTATGGACTGCAAGGAATGTCATGAGCGTTTTCGAGCTGATAAAATTATTGAGGATTATACTACTGATAAAGGGATTACTTTGGAGGGCTCTGTTGATGCCTGGTTCCATGATGAAATGAAAAAATATATAGATGATAATAAAATAGCCTGCCCAACATGTGGCAAGCATAATTTTACTGATATACGTAAGTTTAATCTGATGTTTAAAACCTTTCAAGGGGTTACTGAGGATTCCAAAAATACCGTTTATTTAAGGCCTGAGACAGCTCAGGGTATATTCGTTAACTTCAAAAACGTTCAAAGAACCTCTAGAAAGAAGATACCTTTTGGTATAGGTCAGATTGGTAAGGCTTTCCGTAATGAGATAACCCCCGGTAACTTTATATTCCGTACCAGAGAGTTTGAGCAGATGGAGCTGGAATTCTTCTGTGAGCCTGATACAGATTTAGAGTGGTTTGCATATTGGAAGCAATTTTGTATAGATTGGCTTAAGGCACTTGGACTTAAGGATGAGGAGCTTAGAGTAAGAGATCATGATGCAGCCGAGCTTTCCTTCTATAGTAAGGCAACTACAGATATAGAATTCCTCTTCCCCTTCGGATGGGGTGAGCTATGGGGTATTGCAGATCGTACCGACTATGACTTAACACAGCATCAAGATGTATCCAAGGAGGATATGAGCTACTTTGATGATGAGAAGAAGATTAAATATATTCCATATGTAGTAGAGCCGTCTCTTGGTGCAGATCGTGTTACCTTGGCATTTTTATGCGCTGCCTATGATGAAGAGGAGCTTGCAGAAGGTGATGTAAGAACAGTCCTTCATTTCCATCCTGCACTTGCACCGGTTAAGATCGGTATTCTTCCTCTTTCAAAGAAACTGGCTGAGCCTGCTGAGAGTATTTATATGGAGCTATGCAAATATTATAACTGTGAATATGATGACAGAGGTAATATCGGTAAGCGTTATCGAAGACAGGATGAAATCGGAACGCCCTATTGCATCACCTATGACTTTGATTCGGAAACCGATGGTAGTGTAACTGTTCGTGATAGAGATACAATGGAGCAGGAGAGAATCAAAATAACGGAGTTAAAGGCATATTTTGAGAATAAGTTCAGATTTTAGAAAAAAGACTTCCCTAATTTGGGATAACTGTGCTATAATGCATTTTGGACTAAAAATATAGTATTCTTGTAGATGTAATTTATATTAGTGATAATGTATCCGTATCAAAATAGAGAGTATTAAAAGTGAGAAACGGATTATAAATGCTAAAATATTTTTTAGGAGGTTTAATACAAGATGACAAAATGGGTATATTTATTTAAAGAAGGCGACGCTTCCATGAGAAATCTTCTTGGTGGTAAGGGTGCCAACCTTGCGGAGATGACCAAATTAGGTCTTCCGATTCCACAAGGATTTATCGTTACAACTGAGGCTTGTAATGACTATTATGCTAGAGGCAGGCAAGTTACAGATGAAGTTAAAGCACAAATATCTGACGCTTTAGCTGAATTAGAAAAAGAACAGGGTAAGAAATTTGGAGATAATGAAAATCCATTACTAGTTTCTATTCGCTCAGGTGCAAGAGCATCTATGCCGGGTATGATGGATACAGTTCTTAACTTAGGTTTAACTGACGTTGCTGTAGAAGGTTTTGCAGCAAGAACAGGTAACCCAAGATTCGCATATGACTCCTACAGAAGATTTATTCAGATGTATGCTGACGTTGTTATGGAAGTTAGCAAAGAGAAGTTTGACGTAGTATTTGATGCTGTTAAAGAAGAAAAGGGAATATCTTTAGATACAGATTTATCAGCAGATGATCTGAAAGAAATAGTTAAAGGATTTAAGGAAGTTTATAAAAAGGAACTTGGAGAAGACTTCCCTCAAGATCCTCGTGAGCAGTTACTTGCATCTATAACAGCTGTTTTCCGTTCATGGGATAACCCACGTGCTATTTACTATAGAAGAATGAACGATATACCAGGAAGCTGGGGTACAGCAGTTAACGTTCAGGCAATGGTATTTGGTAATATGGGTGATACATCAGGTACAGGTGTTGCATTTACCCGTAATCCATCCACAGGAGAAGCTCTGATTTACGGCGAGTATTTGATTAATGCACAGGGTGAGGACGTTGTAGCAGGTATCAGAACTCCTAATCCTATCTCTCATCTTGAAGAGGATATGCCTGAGGTTTATCAGGAGTTTATGAGAATAGCTCATCTTCTTGAGGATCATTACAAAGATATGCAGGATATGGAGTTTACTATTGAAGATAGAAAGCTTTATATCTTACAGACCCGTAGCGGAAAGAGAACAGCTCATGCTGCCCTACAGATAGCTTGTGATTTAGTTGATGAAGGAAAGATAACAAAGGAAGAAGCTATAAAGAGAATAGATGCTAAATCATTGGATCAGATGTTACATCCTGGGTTTGATGATAAGGTTATTAAGGCTTCAACACCTATAGGAAGTGCACTTCCTGCTTCTCCAGGTGCAGCTGCTGGTAGAGTGTACTTTAATGCAGAGGATGCAAAAAAAGCTGGAGACAGAGGAGAAAGAGTTATTCTAGTTCGTCTTGAGACCTCCCCTGAGGATATAGAAGGAATGCATGCATCTAAGGGTATCTTAACCGTTCGAGGTGGAATGACATCCCATGCGGCAGTTGTGGCTCGTGGAATGGGTGTTGCCTGTGTATCTGGATGTGCTGAGGTAGGCATTAACGAAGCAGATAAATACTTTACACTTGGTGGAGAAACCATAAAAGAGGGAGACTATATCTCACTTGATGGTACAACAGGTAATATATATCTTGGTGACATTCCAACTGTAGAAGCTGGAATCAGCGGTAACTTTGATAGAATTATGCATTGGGCAGACGAGATAAGAACCCTTAAGGTTAGAACTAATGCGGATACACCTACAGATGCTGCAAATGCAATTAAGTTCGGAGCAGAAGGAATTGGTCTTACCAGAACAGAGCATATGTTCTTTGAACCTGACAGAATTCCTAAGATCAGAAAAATGATTTTATCTAGTACAGCAGAAGCTAGAGAAGCTGCACTAGAGGAATTAATTCCTTTCCAGAAACAAGACTTTAAGGGTATATATGAGGTTATGGAAGGAAGACCAGTTACTATCCGTTTCTTAGATCCTCCTCTACATGAATTCGTTCCTACTGCTAAGGCTGATATCGAAGCATTAGCTAAGGATATGGGGCTGACCTATGACGAAGTTAAAGCCAAATGTGATTCATTACATGAGTTTAACCCCATGATGGGACACAGAGGATGCCGTCTAGCTGTAACCTATCCGGAAATTGCTAAAATGCAGACCAGAGCTGTTATGGAAGCTGCTATTGAAGTGAAGAATGAAAGGGGCTTTAATATAATTCCTGAAATCATGATTCCTCTTGTAGGAGAAAAGAGAGAGTTGAAATTCGTTAAGGATGTTGTGGTAGAGACAGCAGAAGCCGTTAAGAAGGAAATGAACTCCGATATAGAATACCACGTTGGAACAATGATTGAAATTCCTCGTGCATGTCTACTTGCTAATGAGATAGCAGAGGAAGCTGATTTCTTCTCCTTCGGAACCAACGACCTGACACAGATGACCTTTGGTTTCTCAAGAGATGATGCAGGTAATTTCTTAGATGCTTACTATGAGAACAAGATTTATGAGTCTGATCCATTTGCAAGACTTGACCAGGACGGCGTAGGCCAATTGGTTAAGATGGCAGCCCAAAAGGGACGCGCCACTAAGCCTGAGCTTAAGCTTGGTATCTGTGGAGAGCATGGTGGAGATCCTTCAACAGTTGAGTTCTGCCACAATGTAGGACTAAACTATGTGTCCTGTTCACCATTCAGAGTACCTATCGCAAGATTGGCAGCAGCACAGGCAGTATTGAATAACAAGTAAAAATCAATTAGGATATTAGCATCTGATGGTGTGAATTAAATAATAGATAATTAGGAGCCCCATATTAACTATTGAGAGATAGTTGGTATGGGGTTTTTTGTGCTATTTTCAGAAGATGTTGTAATATGTGGTAGTGAGTGACAGAAATGAGTTGTATAATATTGTGTTTGTGATGCATAATTATAGTATATTTTAAATAGCAATAAATTTATTGACAAAAAGAAGATATATTTCGTGAGATGTTGAGATGGCTGAATATTTCGCAACAGCGGAGCCACCGATATTCTTTATAGCTCCACCTATATAAGTATTGGCTCCTTCATTGTGTTTGGCTGCTTAAATTATCTTCAAGTGGTGATTATGAGTCAATAGCAAGGGCTAAAG
>LSQX01171768.1_pt1 | contig 31796 bp, 32 predicted proteins | sample 654561 | NCBI WGS metagenome assembly LSQX01 (sample SAMN04489861, study PRJNA283612) | anaerobic digester metagenome | isolation source: 4 biogas reactors fed with cattle manure at either 37C or 55C with and... | place: Denmark: Kongens Lyngby | collected 2014 | reverse complement strand
TATGGTGACCTGGATAAGCAAAAAATTCAGCGTTTTGCTGATTATGGCGATCTGGATAAGCACGAATGCACCATTGAAGAGCGCGAAGAGTATGAGCCTCACCTGGATAATGGAACGATTGTTTATGCCGGGGTGGATTATGAAGCAATTCTGCACGAAGCTGAAAAAGAGGTTGATATTATTGTTTGGGACGGCGGCAACAATGACTATTCTTTCTATGTGAGTGACCTTCTGATTGTTGTTGTTGACCCGCATCGGGCAGGGCATGAACTGCTTTATTATCCCGGTGAAACCAACGCACGCTTGGCTGATGTGTTTGTAATCAACAAGGTTGATACTGCCAATCTTGAGGATGTGATTACTGTAAGAAACAATCTGAACAAATTAAATCCAACGGCTGCGATTATTGAAGGCGCAATCCCTATGTTTGTGGATAATCCTGAAGTTATTCGGGGTAAGCGTGTCCTGGTCGTTGAGGATGGGCCCACACATACACATGGTGATATGCCCTTTGGCGAGGGTTATATCACAGCCCGCAGATTCGGCGCAAGCGAGATTGTTGACCCTCGTCCTTATGCAGTTGGCTCGATTCGTGAGACCTATGAAAAACATCCTGCGATTGGTAAAATCTTACCGGCGATGGGCTATGGCGACAAGATGATTCGAGATCTGGAAGAGACCATCAACGCAGCGGATGCTGAGCTGGTGATTTCCGGGACTCCGATTGATCTGAACCGGGTGGTGAAAATCAATAAACCAATCCTTCGTGTGCACTATGAATTACAGGAAATTGGTGAGCCAACACTCGAATCTATACTCAAGAAAAATTTTGGGTAAGCTTTTAATTTTCAAATAAAGCCGTTTCGTTCAGGTGTGTGATCCCGGCTTGTGATTCTTTGTTGAGAATAAACCAGAACAGTTATTTTGAACGAAGAAAAGAACGAAGAAAAAGTTAGTTATGTATTTTGACGAAGCAGAAATCTACGTCCAATCCGGTCGCGGTGGGGATGGAATGGTACATTTTCATCGCGAGAAGTATAAGCCGCGCGGCGGTCCTGATGGGGGCGATGGCGGACGAGGCGGGGATGTGATCCTTGAAGTTAAACCGACTTTAAATACATTGTTTAATTTCAGGCACAAATCCAGGTTTATTGCAAACAGCGGTAAAAATGGCGGTCCAAATAATATGACCGGTAAGTCAGCAAAGGATTTGGTGGTTTTAGTTCCCCCTGGAACGCTGGTGTTTGATTCGGATACGGGGGATCTTTTGGGCGACCTTGTTGAAGAATATGAGCAGCTGACCGTTGTAAAGGGCGGCCGAGGCGGTCGCGGCAACCAGCATTTTGCCACCAGCCGCAACCAGGCGCCGCGCATGGCAGAACGGGGTGAGCCAGAAGAAACCCTTAATTTGCGATTGGAGTTGAAGTTGATTGCGGATATTGGGATCGTGGGTGTGCCCAATGCCGGCAAATCGAGTCTTTTAGCGGTTGTTTCTAATGCAAAGCCAAAAATTGCCAATTATCCCTTTACGACACTCTCTCCAAACCTGGGCGTTGCCAATTTGAGTGACGATACAGTTCTTGTTTTGGCGGATATTCCCGGTTTGATCGAGGGGGCACACAAAGGGGTGGGATTGGGGTTTTCGTTTCTGCGTCATATCCAACGCACCAGGGTGATTATCCATGTTTTAGATGGGCTATCTGAAGATCCGCTTTCTGATTTTTCACAAATCAACAGCGAAATGGCGCTTTTTGATGAGAAATTGAATGCGAAGCCGCAAATTGTTGTGTTTAATAAAATGGATTTGCCGATGGTTCAGGAACGATGGCCTGAGATTAAAGAAGGTTTGTCTGTTCTGGGTTATGAGGTTATCCCGATATCAGCGGTGACCCGTGAAAATGTTGATCGGCTCATGTGGAAAGCAGCCGAAAGCTTGAAAAACGCGCCCGAACCGGAACCAGCCGAGACCATGCCTGTTTACCGTGCGGAGGAAGACCCCAGGGTATTCAGTATTTCGCGCCTTGATGAGGGGTGGCGGGTGAGCGGCAAGGCTATCGAGCGCGCTGCTGCAATGACTTACTGGGAGCATCGCGAATCTGTCCGTCGGTTTCAACGGTTGATGGAAGCGATTGGGGTCGAAGATGCTTTGAGGGAGGCTGGCATTGAAGAGGGGGATATGGTTTTGGTGGGTGATTATGAATTGGAATGGCAGGATTAGGCAGTGCGAAAGAAACGGCTTGGAATTTTTGGGGGAACCTTCGACCCGCCTCATGTCGGTCATCTGATCCTGGCAGCAGAAGCACGGGATCAACTTGATCTCGATTATACAATCTGGGTTTTGACGCCTGACCCGCCCCATAAAATGGGTCAGGAGATTTCATCCATTGAACACCGCCTGAATATGATTCATCTTGCAATTGGTGAAGATGAGACCTTTTCTTTATCCCGGGTTGATATCGACCGACCTGGCCCACATTACACGGTGGATACCGTGAGAATTCTGAAAGAACAATTTCCTGATCATGAACTGATCTATTTAATGGGCGGTGATTCACTTCAGGATTTACCTAACTGGTATCAGTCCCATGAAATGTTGTCGACTGTGAATGGGATCGGCGTCATGCGCAGGCCTGAGGACGAAATTGACCTGACTGAATTACTGCAAGAATTGCCAGAACTGAAGGCTAAGCTAAGTTTTGTGATTGCACCCTTGCTGGAAATCTCTGCCCATCAAATTCGCAGGCGGGCAAAACAACACCGGGCGTACCGGTATTATGTTTTACCTCAGGTCTATGCCTATATCCGGGACAATCATATTTATAGATAATTTGAAGAGAAATTAAAAAAAGTCTCGCTGACCGAGTGAGGGGGGCACCCGATTAGCGAGTAGTAGAATTTAATCATAGCTTCAGTTATTTGTCAATGAGCAATTTGAGAATGTCCGAATCATCAATTATTGTTGTTTCAGATTGACGTTCCCAAGTGCCATGTTGAGATCAATGGTCAGCGTGTAGCCATCATTGAGTGTCCTATAAATAGTGTCGCTCACCAGCCATGTTCCACTTGTGTTGATGTTGCTGATTGTGCCCTTGTTATTGACCACGACTTGAATGTCTGATGGGACTGAGATGGATATATTGCTGACGCCAGCTTTGATTTCAACATGGACATCGTGAGTCAGAAAACCGCTGAAATCAAGTTTGTAATTCCCCGCCCCGGCTGACATACTCATTTTTTCAAAATTGGCGTTTAACAATCCATAGATCTCTGCGGATGAAGCGCCTGTTGAAAAGGTGAAACTTTCCATCAAGATCGAGTTGGGGATATCGAACCGGATGTCTGTTTCGCTGGCGCCCTGCGTGATCGCTAACTGGCTAATTTTCAGACCGGAAAAATTGTATTCATTTTGACTGGCGCCGCCCGTGATGGTGATGTTCAACGGCAGGGTGTTGGTCAACTTTAAATCCCAGAGATTGACAACATCTCCTGCCGGGATGCCAGACAGACGAAATGAATCGACCTGTGTAATTTTGAAGGCGTTGTTTCTTCGGGTGAATTCGGGTTCCCATTGTTCCACATTATAGATGATAGTGCCATCGACAAGGCCCTGGGCGCCGGGATGAATCAGGAACTTGCCGCCTGCCATTTTAAAAACCAGTTCCGTCTCACTGTCGGAGGTAGGGAGGGGTTCCGAGATCTCCACCTCCTGAGTTTCGATCGTTCGCATTTTCACGTTTTGTATGGAACAGGCAAAGCTTGCGAGAACCAGGACGATAATAACGAATAGAATTTTTTTGTTCATGGGATAACTCCTGTGGTCAACTCCTCAGATTCATTTTACCTGTTCCTGATCTGAAGGTGGTTGATTGCTTCAATTACCATTTGCAGTGGATCTCCTTGCAGAAAGCAGGTTTTGCCCCAAACAGGATCATGCAAATGTTAGCTATTAAGGATGCCCCTTGAAATTAAAAAATATATTCAGCCTCGAAAGGCATTGCTGAATCTGAATATTTCACTCAATAAGTGTTGAGGGATCCGGCTTGAGGTTTAAAAAACCACTTCTTCGCGACCTCGAAGTCTTTCTCTGATCCTTTCAACGACAATGTCGAGGTGTTGCGTTTGATGAACAAAGTCGAGGTCGTCTGAACGGATCGTAAGGACAGGGCACAGATCAAATTTTTCGATCCATTCTTCATAAAACTGCTCAAGCAAATACAGGTAGTCTTCGTCGATACTTGTTTCGATATCTCTGGCGCGTCGGCGAATACGTTCCATTAAGACGGGCACTGGTGCTTGTAAGTGGATCAAGAGGTCAGGTTTGGGCAAATCCTTGACCACCAGGTTGTAAAGCCGCAGATAGGCGTCGTAATCTCGCTCTTGAAAATTACCCATATGACGCAGGGCACGCGAAAAAATGTGGGCATCTTCGTAGATGCTCCGGTCGAGAATGGCTGATTCAGCAAGCTCTGCAAGATAAATGTGCTGCATTGCCCGGTGCCCTAAAAAATAAATTTGGAGGTGAAAAGCCCAGGTCTTCATATCCTGATAGAACTGGGGCAGGTAAGGATTGTCAGCAACGGATTCAAATGCAGTTTTCCACCCCAGTTTTTTTCCAATGCCTTCGGTAAGGGAAGTTTTTCCAACACCGATGTTTCCAGCCAACAAGATTAATCGTTTTGTCATAATTTCGTCTTTTAATAAGCGGCAGTCGCCTTGCGGATATCAGATCAAGCAGGTAAGTTGTGTTTCAAATACAGGTTGACCATGGCGAGATAGGGGCTATATTGTTCGTAACGCACACAATGACCGGCGTTGCTGATGTGTCCAAATTCGCCAAACTTTAACAATTTGACAGCCTCAAGACCTAATTTTATCGTGACAATGGCTCCCAATTCAGGATCTCCGGTGATGATCAGGGTTGGCACCTGAATAGCACTGGCTTGCTGGCGCCATTCTCTGCTGATGAGATCGGGTTGATCAAATATTGTCGGATCGACATCAAGTTTTGCCTGAGCCCATTCCTTCAGGATGACTTCTTGCCATGTGGGGGATTCTTTCTTTTTTAACCCGACCAATTCTTTAACGGTTTTTTTCTTTGCTACCTGGTTTTGTTTCTTCCATGTTTGCATGGTTGCTGATAATTGTTCTGCAGTGGTTTCCACATCCGACCAGGGTGGGTCTTCAAGAATCAGCGCTGTTAGCTTTTCCGGATGGGCTGCTGCAAACTCAGCCGCAGCCGCAGCACCCATGGAATGGCCCATCACGCAGGGTTTCTCCAAATTGAGGGCTTCGATCAAACCGAAAAGATCCTCCGCAAGATTCACAGGTTTTTGAGGATCAATTCGAGAGGACTTACCATGACCCTGGGCATCGTACATGATCAGGTCGTATTTTGCATCCAGATCGCCTGCTAATTGATGCCAGCAAGAACCGCTATCGGCGATGCCGTGGGCGAGAACAATGGCGGGTTTGTCGCCCTGCCCTGTGCGTGTATAAAAGAGCTCGACTCCATTTTCGAGTGTAATTGTATCCTGGTGCCAATCCGTTTTCATAAATTATTTCCTCCATGTGCCTGTTTGACATTCACAATTATACAGTTAATTCAGGTTTGAGTAAAAGGAGAATCAACCGACCATGAAATTGAAATTCAGGGTCGAATGTTGCGCGATGGTGCGCCTCAGGCTGGCGAGATGTTGTTGGATGGTTGAGGTTCGTTTTCATGATGACAGCAGGATGAATTCTATTTTTACGATGAAGATTCTTCCCTTAAAACGACAGCTCGTCGTGTTCGATCACATGCGGTTAACATTCACTGTAGCCACAGCTATAACACTTACGACAACCTTCTTCGCTGATAAATGAGGCTTGCCCGCACTCGGGACAAAGTTCGCCAATTGGCTTGATGTGGGCCTCCTCCTGGGCTTCGAGGCCTGAAAGCGGCAAGGGGACCACAGCCTCAATCCATTCATCCCCTCCGTTCAGGGTATCCTCCTCGTAAAGAGAAAGATATTCATTCAGCGCTTTAGCAATCCCATCCGGCAATGAGCGAATGCGGTTTGGACCGAACCCAAGCGGTCGCCCGCCGCCAATTCCGCCCAGCTGTTCCATAATGGTTTTAAGCCGTTTGCGGGGCTCAATTGGTGAGGCGATCCTCAAGACGAAAGAGATCATCCGTCCAATAGCCTCAGAGTGGGCTGCTGTTTCTGTGCCTGCTTTGGCTGTGTTGATAAAAACCTCAAAGGGTTGGTTGCCGCCATTTTCATTGACGGTAACGAAAGTCTTCCCGAGAGGTGTATTAATTGAATAGGTATAGCCTTTTAAAGAGCGCGGTCGTGGTTTTTTCGTTTCATGCCAGATGGCTAATTGTTCCTCTGCATCCTGCTTCGCTTTGGCGGTGTTGTTTGTCTCCAACACAACCTGTTCCCGAGAACCCGTCACATAGACCGTGATGCCCTTACAGCCCAGCTCCCAGGCGAGCATATAAGCCTGTGCGACATCGTCGGGCGTTGCGGTTGTAGGAAAATTGATAGTCTTGCTGAGGCTGTTGTCCACAAACGCCTGCAAAGCAGCTTGCATCTGAATGTGTTCTTCAGCTGTGATGTCGGATGAAACCACAAATGTATCTTTAATTTCCTGTGGAAGATTTTCAATCTGCTGGCAGCTGCCAGTATCAATCACTTCATCGATGATCGCCTGTTTGGTTGCATCGTCAAGGTCTGTTTGATTTAGAGCGTTTTGAAAATGTGGGCTGACATAATTCAGAAGAAGGTCATTCCCATTGTCATTAACATGGCGGATATAAGCCAGGGCAAAGACAGGTTCGCAGCCATAACCTTCGCATCCGGCGACTGTGGCAATCGTTCCCGTGGGGGCGATTGTGGTTTGCGCGGCATTTCGAATGCCATATTTCTTGATCCCGCTCACCACGGAATCCCAATCAATTTCAGGTTGGACCATCTCGTTTTTGTAAGGGGTGACGGGCTTCGGCGGAGACCACGTCAGATTTTTGGGGTCATAGATGCTGTTCTCAATGGCTGGAAAGGCTCCCCGTTCCCGGGCGAGCTTGATGCTGGTCAGCATGGCATGGTAGCGGATAAATTCCATCACCTTTGCACTGAATTCCTGCCCTTCCTGGCTTCCATAACGAATCTGAACGTGATAAAGCAGGTCCGCCAGTCCCATAATGCCCAATCCAATCCTGCGCGCTTGTTTTGCTGATTTCTCAAGCTGCGGAACAGCAGGGACGTAGGCATTGGCGTCAATGACATCGTCCAGGAAAATGGTTGCAATTTCAACGGTTTTTTGGAGGGAATCCCAATCGACGGACTGGTCCGGTCCCAGGTGTTTTGCCAGGTTGATGGAACCCAGGCAACAGTTTTCATAGGGCCCAAGCCACTGCTCTCCACACGGATTGGTGGATTCAAGGCGGTAGAGGTGGGGAACGGGGTTCGCCCGGTTGGCTGTGTCAAGGAACAGCATGCCGGGCTCTCCATTGTGATGCGCCTGCGTGACGATTTTGTTGAAAAGCTCGCGGGCGCGAAGGGTTTTATACGCAATGATCGGAATGCCTGCCTGAATGGCTTCTTCGAGATCGCCATCAAAATTGCGGTATGCTTCTGAACCAACATCCGGGAAGCGCAGCTCCCAATCCTGATCATCGCGAACTGCCTTCATAAAGTCATCGGTGATCCCGACGGAGATATTAAAGTTGGTGATCGCATTTTCATCGGTTTTGCAGTGAACAAAAGCTTCGATGTCCGGATGATCGACCCGTAAAACACCCATGTTTGCTCCCCTGCGGGTGCCCCCCTGCGCAATTTCCCCGAAGGCTTGATCGTACACATGGAGGAATCCGACCGGGCCGGTTGCTTCACCGGCTGAGGCTTTAACACGGGTGCCGCTGGGGCGCAGCCGAGAAAAGCTAAACCCATTCCCCCCACCTGTTTGCTGGATGAGCGCTGCATTGCGCAGAGTTGTAAAAATCCCGGATTCCTTTCTGCCCATATCATCAGAGATTGGTAAAACAAAGCAAGCAGCCAGCTGTCCCAAGGGCGTACCTGCGCCTGTGAAGGTCGGTGAATTGGGAAAGAATTTTTTTGAAATGAGAATTTGGTAAAAAGCTTTTGTTCGAGATTCAACTTCATGATCCCATGCCTCTTCAACTTTTGCCACGTGATAGGCGACTCGCCAAAACATTTCTTCGATCGTTTCCTGAGGTTGACCATCTTTTCCCTTACGTAAATAACGCCGAGATAAAACCTGGTGTGAATTTTCGGTGAGTTCGATCGCGGGTAAACCTTTGGGTATGGGGGGGGCGGGATATAAACCCTCAGAGTTCACTTGGGTCGATTGTGACATGATAGTCTCCTAAGGTGATCTACGAATAATTTTCTTCTGTTAGTAAGTGATCGATTTCTGAGCGAATGTCTTTGAGATCATCGAGCTGTAAATAAACTGTGGCGTAACGAATATAAGCCACATGATCAAGATCTTTCAGCCCCTGAATTGCCATATCCCCAATCACTCGTGAAGATACTTCTGATTTGCCCATTTTCTGCAAAGAAGATTCGATTTCTCCAACCAGGCGTTCAATTTCAGCGGCTGATACAGGTCGCTTTGTGCAGGCAGTCCTGATACCCTGCATCAATTTCTCGTGATTAAATTCCTCGCGCGTCCCATCTTGTTTCACAACGAGGGGTGTTGCCAAAATAGACCGCTCCAAGGTGCTGAAACGCTCTCCGCAACTGAGACATTCACGACGTCGTCGAATTCCACCCGGTGCGTTTTTATTTGTTTCGATCACTTTAGATAGTTGATGATGGCAAAAAGGGCATTGCATACAAGATTCTTTCTCAGAGTTATTTAAAAATATTATTAATGAAACCCCTAAATATGGGGCAAACACCAACCAAACCCCCATCCATAAGGTAACCGTGATTGTAACATATCTAACCCACCAAATCAATATAAAAAGCATGGAATAACCTTAAAATATCCAGGACTCCGTCATATTTTAAGATTGGGGTTTTCAATTGAACAGGAAAGGCGCATTTAATTGCTCAGATCCGCACCTTCTTTTCAAGGGGAGTATAGACGGAAAAACGCAGACGCTGCGCAACGCCTGCGTTTTCCACGAAACCCCATTTTCCTGGTAATGAGTCAGGTTACCAGAAAGTGGGCTTGGATTATGCCCACCTTATACAGATCTACTGAATAAGGTAGATTCCAATCGTAAAATCCTACAACATACGATGAGGAGATGTATGAGATTTATTCATTTATTTATTCATAATCCTGCTAATTTTTGTTTTGATTACGCTTTCTTAAGAAAGCCGGCACGTCCAGATCATCTGTATTGATCCTCGTGGAAAATTCAAAATCAGACGGTTGGGGTGTTCCCATCAGGCTTTCTTCATCCTCTGCACCTTTCTCAAGCATGGTTGGAAGCGGGTTTTGTTTTGCATGGGCTGCCTGAGTTGCGCCCGCCTTTTTTGTCGCAGTACTGATACTGGTTCCTTCAAAGCCGGTGGCAATTACAGTGACGCGCAGATTTTCACCCATCTTTTCATCAATGACAGCACCAAAAATCAGGTTGACTTCTGGATGGGCGGTTTCTTTGATGATTTCTGCTGCTTGATTGACTTCGTAGAGCTTAAGGTTTTCACCACCTGTTACATTGAACAGGATTCCTCGTGCGCCGTCAATGGTCACATCCAGCAGCTGGTTGGAGATTGCCATCTCCGCTGCTTTGGCTGCGCGCTCCTCACCGCTCGCCTGTCCAACAGCCATCAATGCCGCGCCGCCCTCCGACATGATCGTTTTGACATCTGCAAAGTCCAGGTTGATCAAGCCAGGAATGGTGATCAATTCCGAAATACCCTGGACGCCCTGACGCAGGACATCATCAGCAACCTTGAAAGCATCTTGTAAACCTGAACGCTTATCAACAATTTGAAGCAATCGGTCATTGGGGATGACGATCAAAGTATCGGCGTGTTCCTTCAACGCGGATGCGCCTGATTCAGCAGCCTTTGAGCGATGTGTGCCCTCGAAGGTGAAGGGACGCGTAACGACGCCAATTGTCAGAGCGCCAATTTCCTTGGCGATTTGGGCAACAATAGGCGCTGCGCCTGTGCCCGTTCCACCGCCCAAACCGGCAGTCACAAAGACCATATCGCTGCCTTTTAAGACCTCATATAATTCCTCGGCAGATTCTTCTGCTGCCAAACGTCCAATGCGTGGGTCGCCACCTGCTCCGAGCCCGCGAGTGGATTTTTCACCGATTCGGACACGCAATTTGGCATTGGAAAAATGCAGCGCCTGGGAATCTGTGTTCACGGCGATGAATTCAATCCCCGACAATCCTTCATCGATCATTCGGTTGACTGCATTGCACCCACCGCCGCCGATTCCGACAACTTTTATTCGTGCAAACGACTCTGGTTGTATTTTAATTTCCATCATAAACTCCTCTTTTTGTAACTCACAAAATTGACTCAAACATTTAATGAATTATTTTTTATCTCAGGGCATCATGCGCCTGAGTAAATTCTTAAGTTTTTCTGACCAATTACCGCCATGCTTTGGTGCATGTCGTTCAAGGTATTGTCCCGACTCGCTCATCAGCAATGCCCATTCCAATAAGCCGACGCTGGTTGAATAAGCCGGTGAATCCAGCTGATCCGTCAAACCGATCAGGTTTTGCGGCTTTGCAGTTCTGGCAGGCACACCCATCACCTGCGAGGCAAGTTCCCTTGCCCCGGGCATCTGGCTGGAACCCCCTGTGAGCACCACACCTGCTGGAAGGAGTCCATCATAGCCTGAGCGCCGAATTTCCTGCAGTACCAGATAAAAGATTTCTTCCATCCGAGCTTCAATGATATTGGCAAGGTTAATCCGGTTGATCCGGGTAGGGGCATCACCGCCAAAGCTGCGAATTGAAAATTGCTCTTCGGGATTGACGCTTGATTGAAGGGTATGACCGAATTTCAACTTGATTTCCTCAGCCTGCGAGATGGGCAACCTGAGGCCGTGAGCAATGTCGGAGGTGGCATGGTTGCCGCCAACCGCCAATACCATGGTGTGCCAGACATCACCGTCGATGTAAATCGCCATATCTGTCGTACCGCCGCCAATATCCACAACTGCCACCCCCATCTGGCGCTCTGTTTCCGAAAGGACGATTTCACCCGATGCGAGGGGGTTGAGCACAAATTGGGTAACCTCAATCCCTGATGCGCCGACGCATTGCCTGAGATTTTCAACAGTTGAAGATGAAGCGGTGATGATGTGAGCCTCAACTTCAAGTCTGTATCCGTGCATGCCGATCGGTGTGCGAATCCCATCCTGCCCATCGATGATGAACCCGCGCTGGATCACGTGGATGATTTCCCTGTTGTGCGGGATGGCGACAGCTTGCGCTGCATCCAGAGCCCGATCGATATCATCAAGGTCGACAATCCCGCCAGAAACGCCGACGACGCCACGGCTGTTGATTGAGGAAACGTGTGAACCTGCCAGACTCACCAGGGCTGCGTTAATCTCAAACCCGGATGTTCGCTCTGCTTTTTCAACAGAACGTGAGACAGCCATCGACGCTGCGTTCAGGTCAACGACTGTTCCCTTACGCAGTCCAACGGAGGGCTCGATGCCGACGCCCAGGATGCGGAGGTTGCTACCTTCTTCCACCCGTGCAACCAGGGTGCATATTTTGCTTGTTCCGATGTCGATACCGACGATAATTGGTTCTTCCATAATAATTACTCCACTCGATAGAACGGTGCCTGTACAAACTCCACACTGATCAAAGTAGGGGATATGCCTTTGGCAATCAGGGCAGCCATTATGTTCTGATACTCTGTAAGTTTAATGTCGATGTCTTTTATGTCCTTACCGAAATAAACCATCCATCCTTTGGGATCCTGCCATCCCAATCCAAATTCGGGATCGTATTGCAGGAAGCTATTTTCCGGCACATGCTGACCCAAAGTGAGGATGCCCAGCACAAATTCAGTCGTTGTACGCTGATGGCTGGGTTGACCTGATAATGAACCTGCTAATAATTCCACATCACTTAATATTTCACTGCTGCTTTCATCTGCATCTTCAGAATCATGTTTGGCTGTGTGTGCTGATGGCGGTGGGCCGTTTGCCATGACGGTCATTGCGAGATCGGCTTCTCCTCGAACCGGGAAAAGGACTCCCTCAGCGTCCATCCAATACGATGCGTCATTTTGCTGCCAGTGGATGATCGGCTGACGTTCTGTGACCCTGACGGATACATTGGCAGGCAAGCTTGTGGAGACGCGCACACTGCTCAGACTCGGAAAGCGTGCCTCGATCTCTGCAGCGATCTCTTTGGGCTTCAGGCTGATGATCGACTTTCCGGTGAGGTCGAATTGTGACAAGACCGTGTCACTGTCCAGACGCTGGGCGCCATGCAAATCAATTGCAGCGACTTTGAAGGCACTCATGCTGGAAAAACTGATCACGACCAGCATCGACAACAAGAACAGGGCGCCAGAAATCAGGCGCCAGCCAATTTGCAATCGAGGTAAAGCTGGCAGGTGCAGTTCGACGCCCTTGCCTTTCAAGGGAACTCTCACTGTGTTGCGTTTGTGACTGACGACCGGCATGGTCGGCGATGTGCGCCGCGTGACAGGAACCCGGTATTTGTTTTGTTTGCGGGTTGCGCTGCTCTTGATCGGCATCCTGGGGGATGCCTTGGAAGAGTTCTGCTTGCGGGCTCTGATTTTATCAGCCCGGTTTGGGGTGCGCGCTTTGCGGTACGCCATGTTAACCTCGGTACTCCCTGATGGTCTCATCACGCTGTGCTTTTCTGTCCAACGCCAGTTCAATCAGCTGTTCAATCAACAGGGGATAAGTCAGCCCGGATGCTTCCCAAAGTTTGGGATACATGCTGATATTTGTAAATCCGGGTATCGTATTGATCTCGTTTAAGTAAAGCTCATTTGTATCCCGTTCCAATAGAAAATCGACGCGTGCCATTCCTGCACAGTCCGTAGCCTGATAAGCCAAAATTGCCAGTTTCTGAACCCGGGAAGCAATTTCTTCAGGAATGGGGGCAGGTATGATCAATTCAGCGGTATCGTTGATGTATTTTTCATTGTAGGTGTAGAAAATATCTTTTGGAATGATTTCGCCCGGTATCGACGCTTTGGGTATCTCATTCCCAAGGATACTCACTTCGATCTCACGGGGATTGTCAATCCCTTTTTCAACCAGAATGCGGCGGTCATAAAGCGAAGCCTGCTGCAGTCCTTTTATCAGATCGCTGCGGTTCATACATTTACTGATCCCAACGGATGAACCCAGGTTCGCAGGTTTGGTAAAAAGTGGATAGGGTGCGATGGTTTCAGCCCGGCTAATACATTCATCGATGTCCGATTGGATTTCTGTCCGATTGAACACCCTGTGCGGTAAAGAGGGAATGCCATTGGCGGTCACCACATCCTTGAACAAACCTTTATCCATACAGGTTGACGAGCCAAGTACGCCGGCGCCCACATAAGCGATATCCGCCAGCTCCAGCAGCCCCTGGAGGGTGCCATCTTCGCAATAGGTTCCGTGCAAAACGGGAAAAAGTACATCTAGTTTTGCATACAGCGCCAGCGTGCCATTTTCCGGGACGTACACACCCGGGTCCTGGGGCCATGGACGTAAAAAGGCTGGCAGAAGGTCGTGATATTTTTCGTCCTTTAATTTAGCCCACACATCATCACCAACATACCATTGACCTTCTTTCGTAATGCCTATCTCAATCACATCAAATTTCTGGCGGTCAATAACGTTTAAAACGGATCGCGCAGACATCAGGGACACTTCGTGTTCACCTGATCTGCCGCCGTATAAGATGCCCAACTTCGTTTTTTCAACCATTAATCAAAATCACCTAACACTTCTATTTCTGGTTCAAGATGTACACCGAATTTTTCATACACCGTTTCCTGCACGGTTCTTATGAGCTGCCAGATATCCTGTGCAGCAGCAGCCTCAAGATTGATGATGAAATTCGCATGGACGGGGCTGATCTCGGCATTTCCAATGCGAAAGCCCTTCAGTCCGGCTGCTTCTATTAAACGCGCAGCGTAGTCACCCGGTGGGTTCTTAAACATGGAACCCATCGATGCGCCGGGTGGCTGCGATTTTTTTCGACGTGCCTGGTAGGATTTAACTTTTTCCCATGCCTCCTCCCGGCTGGTTTTTTCAACCTTGAAGGTTGCTGAAAGGATCACAACGGGCAGGTGTTCCCGTTTCAGGATGCTGCTGCGGTATTGATGATCCAATTCCTCACCAGTCCAATCCTGTATCCCTTCAGTACCGTGCAAGATTTTTGCCATCTTGATGATTTTTGACATATCGTAGCCGTATGCGCCTGCATTGCCATACAAAGCACCGCCAACTGTGCCCGGGACCGGTGCAGCCCATTCCATGCCGCTCAAACCCCGCAATGCCGTTTGACGGGCGACCGTCCCAAGGGTTGCGCCTGCTTCGGCATAAACATAGGGTGGGTCCTGCGCTGGATCGATTGTGATCGTATTCGCCCGATTCAACAGGATGATGCGGTCTATGCCATGATCGCTGATCAAGACATTGGAGCCGCTCCCAAGCACCATGAAGGGGAGGTCGAGCCGCCAGAGTGTTGTGCATGCTTTAATCAGATCGTCCAAATCGTTGATTTCGATCAATGCTGGCACCTGACCGCCCACACGCGATGTGGTGAAATTGGACAGGCTCGCTTTTTCATGGAGTTGATCGCCAAAGATTTCTTTAAGTTCGGCGAGATTTTTTGTAATTTGGTTGTCGCTTTTGTTTTGACCGCTGCGCAGAAACCCGACAAGGTTCTGACTGACCTGGGTGGCGTCACCAGCAGAAAAAACGATGGCAACATCACCAGGCTCAAGCGATTGATGCAGGTAAGTCGTGGCATCTTTGAGTTCGGGAATGTAAATAGCTTTGTTCTGCCCCAACGAAGCGGCGATGCTTTCTGCTGAGATGGTTGTGTCGGCTTCTCGTGCTGCGAAAATCTTGAGAACAACAACGCGGTCTGCCTGACCGAGCGCCCTGACAAATGCTTTTTCGTGCATTTGTGTGCGGGTGTAGGTGTGGGGTTGCCAGATTGCCCAAACGCGAGCGTCCGGGTAGCGAGAGCGCACTGCCTCAAGCGCTGCGCCAACCTCAGTGGGATGATGCCCGTAATCGTCGATGACGGTGATCCCATTTACCTCACCCATAACTTCAAACCGACGCCCTGCCCCCGTGAAGGAATGCAGTGCTTTGATCGCATCTGGAAGGGAGAGTCCCAATTGATGAACCACCGCCAGGGCAGCTGTGGCATTGAGGACATTGTGTCGACCGGGAATGCTTAATTTGACGGAACCTATTGTGCTTGTTTCTCCATCTGCGTCCCTGTAGGACAGTGTAAAGTGGGGCAAACCATCCTTTGTGACGATGTCTGCTGCCCGGTAATTTGATGCTGGTGAAGTGCCGTAGCCCAAAACCTTGAAGTCAACGTCGGTGGTCTGTTCATACAGGATTTGGGTTTGTGGGTCATCCAGGCATAACAGAATTGTTCCACCGGGCTCTGTACGGTGAAGAAAGTTCACAAATGCCTGGTAATAATCTGCTTCCGTTTTGAAAAAATCAGGATGGTCGTATTCAATGTTGGTAATAACGCTCACTTGTGGAGAAAGCCCCAGGAACATATTGTCATATTCGTCGGCTTCGATCACAAAATGAGGACCCGAACCGGCACGTGCATTGCATTTTAAGGCTCGCACCACGCCCCCAATGATGAAGCTGGGGTCCAGTTCCATTCGATCCAGAATCCAGGCAAGCATGGCGGAGGTGGTGGTCTTGCCGTGGCTCCCGGCAACAGCCAGTGTCTGCTTCTCGCGGGTCAACTGTGAGAGGAAGGGCGCGCGTTTCAATACAGGGATGCCGCTGGCTAATGCAGCAACAACTTCAGGGTTATCCTCAGGGATGGCAGAAGATTGAATGATGAGATTGGCGCCTTTGATGTTTTGCGGGGCGTGACCAAGGTAAGTTGTTGCCCCGGCAGCAGAGATTGTGTTGAATGAGGCAGAAGCCGCCCGATCTGATCCGCTGACGATATATCCCTGATCGAGCAATACCTGAGCAATGGCTGAAAGCCCTGCTCCGCCGATACCAATAAAATGAATGTGTTTCATCATATAAATACCACCAGAATAAATACAAAAATCAGCGCAACTGCAATGTAAAGCATGGGAGGTTCTAACCATTGCGGGGGGAGGATCCTGATCAATTCATGTGCCTTCTGCCCGGCCAAGGTGACCTCATCCGGCGCGGTTATCCATTCGAAAGGATAACCTGCTTCGATCAGGAAGTGCCAGGCGGACCCAAAGATGAGATAACCATTGATTCCGCCCAGAAAAATTCCTAAAAGAACATCCTCAAATTTGTCACGCATAAATTTTCCGGAATTAATAATACGGGGAATATTGGGTGTTTGATATCCAAAAAAGGTCATGGCACCCAGAATACCCATTCGGACCCAAAATGAACTTTCGGGCGTGAGGGATTTGCTGATGATCGGAATGAAATTTTCAACCACCGTCAGGATGAATAGCGCCAGGATCACCCCGGCAGATACCAGGATTTCCTTGGTCCAGCCGCGCAAACCACCGATCAGGGCAAACAGGATGACATACATCCAGAACAAAACGGATAGACTTACCATGCTGTTCCACCTCCTTTGGGCACACCCACCATCTCTTTGATCAATCGAGCGATTCTTTCGGCAGCGTCGGGCGTTGCAATGGACGCCATCGACGCGCTCATCCGTCTCAGGGCTTCCCGATCTGTGATCAGCCTGCTGATTTGCGGGTAGAGATTTGTTTCTAAATCCTCATCGTTGAGAATGACCGCTGCTCCAAGATCAGCAAGGTAGCTGGCGTTTATTTTTTGATAGCGCCAGGCATGAGGGTAAGGGACGAGGATGGCGGGCAGGGCAAATTGCGGATATTCTCCCAGGCTTGATGCCCCCGCTCTGGACAGAATCAAATCTGCCGCCGCAAAGACCGCCCCCATTTCATGCAGGTAGGGAAAAGCCTGGTAGCGACTTGCCTGATCTGCAGGCAGGTGCTTTGTCTGTGCAGCGATAACATCCCAGTCCAGGTGCCCTGTAATGTGAATGATTTGGATCTCATCCAGTAATTTTGGCAAGATCTCTAACAACGCCATGTTGATCGATCTCGCGCCCTTGCTACCCCCGGTGACAGCCAGGGTGGGAATGTCGGAGTCAAAGCCGAAGTAATCTAGTGCATCCGTGTGAGTCCAGTTTTTCAGCTCGGGTCGCACAGGATACCCCGTCACGGTTAGTTTTGATTTATCAGGAAAATAAGCCATCGATTCCTCTGTTGTTAGTGCAATCCGATCGGAAAAGCGAGCCAGAGCCTTGATTGCCAGCCCGGGTTCAATATCCGGAACGTACAGCAAGGAGGGTTTCCGCAAACCAGCCACCGCCATCGGAAATGCGATGAATCCACCGGTGAAGAGAAGTGCATCGGGTTTGAAAGCGCGAATAATCTTGCAGGACTTGAAGAAACCTTTCAATAATTTGATAAGGTTGCCCGGAAGTCGCCGAAGACCAACGCCATGCACGCCAGCTGCTTCAATCGATGCGTATGGAATGCCCAGTCGGGTAACCAGGTCTTCCTCCATACCTTCATGACCGCCGACCCACAAAACCGTATGCTTTTCTGTTCCAAGCGCTTCAAGAACGGTGATTGCCGGGTACACGCCCCCGCCCGTTCCGCCTGCGCAAATCAACAACCGCACCTTGTGGACTCCTTTCTGTAGATTTTTGCTGGATTGAAGTTTTTGAGATATTCAAAATAATCCCAATCGCAGTCAATACAACGACCATATTGGACCCGCCAGCGCTGATGAGCGGCAGCGCATTCCCGGTGAAAGGTATCAAGCCGACAATCACAGCCGCGTTCATAAATGCCTCGATTCCAATCCAGCTTGTCAGGCCGAATGCCATCAGAGCGCCTAATTGATCGGTTGCATTTTTCGAAATAACATATCCTCGCCACATGAAGAGGACAAACATGATCACCACAAAGGAACCGCCCAAAATGCCGGTCTCTTCCGCGATGACTGCAAAAATACTGTCTGTAGGCGCCAAAGGCAAACCGGTGAACTTGGTGTCCGCCTGTCCAATGCCAACGCCGAACCATTTTCCCTTGACGACGGCTTCAAGGCTCCTCTGGATGTGATAACTGCTCTCAAGCGGGTTGCTGAGGCTTACCAGGTAAGATGAAATCCGATCCCGACCTGTGGGATAAAGATAGACCAGTGGGATGCCCACCAGGAGCGTGATCGCAATAATCAGTGTGATAACTTTCCAGTCACCGCCTGCCAGGAAGAACAACAAGCCGCCCAGGATCAGAACAGTCAGCGCAGCGCTCAAATCGGGCTGCATCATAATGAAACTGAACGTGATGCCCAGGATCATACCCAATGGAATGAAGGCGATCTGGATGTTGTTAAGGGTGTCCTGGCGATTGTACAACCAGTAGGAGAGATAGATGACGATCACTGCTTTTGCCAGCTCTGAGGGTTGAATGGATCCGCCGATCAACATACGGGTAACTTCTGCTCCCTGTCCCCGATTCACGATCAATACTGCGAACAGCAGTAAAAGGGTTCCCACCCACATTGGGACAAGGAATCTTTTATAAAAATGGTAATCGATCAGGCTTGTGGCTGCTGCGCCAAGGATTCCAAGCAAGACCCAGAGGACCTGGCGCCCAAACAGGTAGGTTGGACCCTTGCCCATGGCGATCGAATAGTCCCAGCTGGCTGAATAAACCATCAGCAATCCAAAAACCAGCAGGACGATCACAATTAGCAGCATCGGCACATCAAATGGCAATCTGAGGGTGCGCGATGTCCCGGTTTGATTTTTCTGCCTCGTTACGAGAGTTCCTTCACCCATTTGATAAAACACCTTCCACGATCTTCAAAATCGATAAATTCGTCAAAACTGGTGCCGCCCGGAGAAAGCAGAACAACATCGCCGGCTTCCGCTCGTTCTGCCGCAACCAGAACCGCGTCCTGCAAACCTTTACAACGGTCAAGTGTGAAGGGGCGTTGGTCGGGGCTTGATGAACCAACTGCTTTTTCGATCAATTCTGCCGCTTCTCCAAACACCACAAGGTGATCGACACGTTCGTGAATACGCTGAGCCAATTTTTCCCAGGGTAGATCCTTATCTCGCCCGCCAGCCAATAAAACGATCGGCTCCTCAAAGGATTCGAGTGCTGCGATAGTGCGTTCCGGAGCAGTGGCAATCGAGTCGTTGTACCAATCTGCGCCATGCAATTGCCGGATAAATTCCATTCTGTGCGGCATGCCTGTAAAGGACGAAATACCTTCGTAAATTGCCTGCATCGAAAAGGATGCCGCAACGGAAATTGCAATTGCTGCCAGAATGTTGTAAATATTGTGCTTTCCACGCAGTGTGATCATGTTTTCATTGATGATCTTAGCGGCTTGCCCGCTCGCCTGGAGGAATAGCTTTCCACGTTTGTAATATGTTGCTTCCTGCTTGTCATGCGGCATATTCAGCCCAAACGTTATTTTTCTTCCTTTTACCTCTCCGTAGAGTTCCCGGACGTTTCCATCATCTCGATTCAAAACCGCAATACCGTTCGGTGATTGGTGGGTCAGAATCTGCGATTTGGCAGAGATGTAATTTGCCATGGTGATATGACGATCAAGATGGTTGGGGGTCAGGTTGAGAATCGCCGCGATCTGAGGGGAACGCGTCATGATTTCAAGCTGGAAGCTCGACAATTCCATCACTGCCAGGTCATCGGGTTGAATCTGGTCAAGATATGAAATGAGCGGGTTGCCAATGTTTCCGCCGACCCAAACGGTATTGTTGGGGTGTCTGAGCAAAAAATGTCTTTGAGCAATTTCGCCGACAAGGGCTGTGGTTGTGCTCTTTCCTGCCGAACCCGTGATGCCAATCACCTTGCAGGGAACACGTTCGAGGAAAATTTGCGAGTCATTTGAAAGAGGGATGTTTCGAAGGAGAGCTTCCTGAATCAATGGCAGTTGCAGGGGGACCCCACCCGAAAGGCACACGAGATCTGCCCCATCAAGCAGTTCAAGCGGATGAGAACCCGCCACCAGGTGAATCCCATGCTGGCTGAGAGATGTTTTGATATCAGCCAGTTCTGCCTCTGGACGCTGATCATTAACGGTGACAGACGCGCCCTTACCAGCCAGATAACGCGAAAGCGCCAATCCCTGGCGGGCTGCACCAATCATAATCACCTTTTTTCCGTCCCAATCTGTCATGAACTCACTCCACCATCGTCAGCGCAATGCCCAGCATTGCAAACACCAAACTCACCAGCCAGAATCGCTGTACGACCTGGGTTTCACTCCACCCGGATAACTCAAAATGGTGGTGGAGAGGCGCCATCTTAAAGAATCGTTTTCCCTTGGTGGCTTTGAAGTAAGCCACTTGAATGATGACGCTCAGGGCTTCACTGATAGGAATCACCGCAATCAAGGGGAGAATGATCCATCGACCGGTCATTAATGCCACCACACCAAGGGTTGCTCCCAGGGCAAGCGACCCTGTATCGCCCATGAAAAGCTGGGCGGGATGGACGTTGAACCACAGGAAGCCAAACAATGCACCCACCAGGGAGAAGCAAAACCGTGCAAGATAATTCTGACCCTGCGCCAATGCAACAAACCCAAAGGCGGCAAACGCCGTTGCTGCAATCAAGCCCGCCAGGCCATCGAGGCCATCCGTTAAATTAACGGCGTTCGACATTCCAACGATAACCAGAACAGCAACGGGGATGAAGAATACCCCCAAACTTAGAGGTTCTTCAGTGGTGAACCACAGCAATTGAGGTACATCTAAAAGATCGCGCAGTGCAAATGCGATCACTGTTGCAAGAAGAACTTGAATGATAAACTTTGTGGAAGCCCGCATACCTAATCCGCGCCTTGGGCCCCGAATGCCTTCCCAATCATCAATGGCGCCTAACAGAGTAAAAACCCACATGGTGAGCAAAGGCAGTAAAACGGAACGTCCCAAAAGGTCGAAGCCAAAGATGGAAACTGCATTAAACAAAACGGTCAGCAGTGTGACGGGGATGAGGATCATAAAACCGCCCATTGTGGGCGTACCCGTCTTTACGGTATGCTGATCCGGTCCATCCTGGCGGATGATTTTTCCGATATGCCATGCTTTTAACAAACGGATCAGGGGTTCGCCCCAAATGATCGTCATCATGAAACTGAGTCCGCTAATCGCAATGACGACGGAAGTGTTTTCCATCATGATCGTGCCTCCAAAGCGGTCAGGATTTTATCCATCCGCATGCTATTTGAACCCTTTACTAATACCACATCCCCTTTTTTTATCAATTCTGCTGCCGACCTGGCTGCCTCACTTGAGTCCCTGTACCAGAACAGTTTTTCCTCTGGGAAACCATGATCAAGCGCAGTTTGTGCGGTGAACCGCGTTCTTGGTCCAACCAGGATCAGAAGATCCACGCCGCTGGCAGAAAAAGCGCCAACCTGCTGATGACCTTCCTGTTCGTAGCGCCCCAGCTCAAGCATGTCACCCAGGATTGCAACCCGACGCCCGCCCAGGGTTTTGAGAAATTGAAGGGCGGCGATGGTGGATTCGGGTGAGGCGTTATAGGTATCGTCTATGATCGTTGCGCCATCTGGAAGCATAAATGTATGCATGCGCAAATCCACACGACCAGCGGAAAGGCCGAGCGTGATTTCGTCCCAGCTCAACCCTTCAGCAAGCGCAACGGCAACCGACCGCAAGATGGTATACACCGAGAACTCGCCAAGCAAAGGAGAGCGGATGGGATGCGATTTGCCTTGATAGGTAAGGGCGCAAGAAAGCCCATCGATCCCGAGCAATTTGATGTGACTTGCCGTCAAATCGGCTGTTTCATAAATCCCATAGGTGATCTGCTGCGCCTGTGTTTTACCTCGCATTCGTCTGACCCAGGGGTCATCCATGTTCAGGATGGCAATGCCCTCCGGGGAAGGGGGCAGGGCTTGAATTAATTCCGATTTTCCCTGCGCGATCATCTCCTGTGATCCGGCACGTTCTGCGTGTACTGTGCCGACATTTGTGATCACACCGACCTGCGGTTGGGCGATATTGCAAAGTGTTTGAATTTCGCCTGCAACATAAAAGCCCATCTCAAGCACGGCACAATCATGACGATCTTCAAGCTCCAACAGGGTAAGCGGCAATCCGATCTCATTGTTTCGGTTGCCCGGATTCTTCAAAACAGTGTATTTTTGCGAGAGCAGGGCTGCTGTTAATTCCTTGGTTGTGGTCTTGCCAACGCTTCCTGTGATTCCAACAACACGTAAATTGTGTTGTTTTCGCCAGTTCGCTGCGATGGATTGAAGCGCCATCAGGGTATCTTCAACACGCAAGCAAAGCGGGAATTCAGCCGGCCACTGACCCGGGTTGTAATGGCCATCCCTCAAATCAACCGTGGGGAAGGATTGATCCATCTCTTTGTGGACCAGCGCAACCTGGGCGCCGTAATCAAAAGCAGCCTGAACAAAATTGTGTCCATCTGTTTGCTCTCCCGGCAGGGCGATAAACAGACTTCCTGGCTGAGCCTGGCGCGAATCGATCACAGCGCTTTGAAAATCCAGATCCAAAGGTGCTGTGATTCCTTCTACCAGAGTATTGATTAGGGCGTTCAGACCGATCATATCTTCATCTATTCATTCGCAATCCCAAGTCGAATGTTATCCGGTGGGATCTTCATTAAAACGACAAGCTTTTCGACCACATTGCTGAAAATGGGCGCTGCAACCTCAGAACCCCATTGCGATATGGTCGGCTTTTCGAGCCAAACATAAACAAGAAACTTTGGATCATCAGCAGGTCCCCAACCCACAAACGATGCATTGGTAAGACTGCTGGTGTATCCCAGCTCGGTCGGAATTTCACCCGTGCCAGTTTTACCAGCGAGCCGGTAACCCTCAACCAGTGCGACAGATGCCTCTTCTTCGAGAGCAATGGCTAACATTTCGGTCAGAGTTCTTGCGGTTTCAGCGGAAACAGGTGAACTGATCACCTGAGGATGAACATTGTACTGCTGTCCCTGATCGATCACACTGCGGACGACATGAGGCGTCATCATTTTCCCGTCATTGGCGAGGGCAGAAATTGCTGTGACCATCTGAATTGGGGTGACTGCAATGCCCTGTCCAAAGGAGTGGGTTGCCAGATCAAGGACGACCCAGCGGTTATTATCAGGCAAGCGCAGTGGAAAATTCGCTTCAGCAGCCAGATCAATACCGGTACTCCGACCAAAGCCGAATGACTGCAGATAATGGTAAAAAAGTTCTTCGCCCAGCTTGTCAATGGCAAGATGAACCAGGCAAACGTTCAATGAGTACTGCATACATCCCAACATGGTTTGTTCGCCCCAGGCGCCGCCATCCCAGTTGAAGATAGGCCAGGTATTGTCAACCCAGTAAACACCGGAGAAGTCGCTATAGGTTGAATCCGGTGTGACCTCACCGCTATCCAATGCGGCTGCCATGGTGATAACCTTAAAAACAGAGCCCGGCTCATAAGTCGCGCCAACTGCACGATTGTATGGTGTGATTCCCGGGAAAGTTTTCTGATAATCCCAGTAATTGTTGGGATCAAAGAATGGCGTGGTCGCCATGCCGAGGATTTCGCCAGTTTCAGGTGCGGCAACGATAATTGTGCCGTCCTCCGCGCCCGACCAGGCTAAAGCTTCTTCCAGACTATCTTCCAGCATTTTTTGAATTTCTCGATCAATGGTCAGGACAAGACTTGCGCCCGGCGTTATCTCTGGCAGAGTCTCAATCAAATGGGGGTCATTGGGCATATAAACCAGTTCTGGCTTTCCAGATAGGAGGCGGTTATAGGTCTCCTCAACGCCATACACACCCTGGGCAGTTTCCCGCGAGAAGTAGTTGTAGAACCCGAGCACATTTGAAGCCAATGTACCTTCCGGGTAAGCCCTCTGTGACATGGGTGTCCAAACCAGGCCGGATAGGCTGGGTTTTATGGATTTTGTCTCTTTTCTCCTCAGAGCATAGTTTTCTTTTAAGTTTTCGATTTCCTGGATGGTGTCTTTGCTGACATAGCTTGAGAGGACGAAGTATCTGTTCTCTTCTTTTCGCTGCTCGGTGCTGGCCATGGTGTATGCGTCTGCATATTCGACGCCATCGATCAGCGTTGCAACAGCAAAGGCAATTGACTCGGGATCAATCACATGCTTGAGGTCGATTCCCAATTCATAACCGACCTGATTGGTGGCGAGGATATGTCCACCGCGATCATAAATTGTGCCTCTGGGTGGGTAGACCAGCTTTGTAACCCCCTGGTAGCCTTCAGATTTCGCAATCAATTCAGAGGCAAAGGGGGTGTAATTGATCCGCACCAGCTGCGCGATGATCGTGATGCCCGCAAGGATTGAAAAGCCAAAAATGATAGCGTAACGTTTGAAAAATGGAGGTTTCATGGGACAATTTCCTCCAGGGGCAGCGCATCTGTTTCTGAGGGCTGCCAAATTCTTTCTCTGAACCAATCCCAGAGGGATACTTTATAAGAAGAACGGATGATAGGCGATTCGGCGATAAAGCCAACTCTGGGTGGTGCCAATACAAGATAATCATCCGGGTTATAGCCAGGGACTTCCAGGTAAACAGCTTCAGCAGGGTTGATGAGTCTGAACCCCAGCTGTTTTGATCGCTCCAGCATGTTCTCAACAGATTTGGCTTTCGCAAGTTCGGTGGTCAATTCTGCAATCTCATTATTGAGTTCGTCAATATCACGTGCAATGAACTGAATCATCCGACCGGAAGCCGCAGCCTGGGCGTTGATACTCAGATACACCCCTGTGATGGCAGCGACCAGAACCAGCCCAAGCAAAAAAAGCCCCACCCATTGGAGCTGGGTGCGCCAGGGGGCTTGTTTATAGGCTTGAATGAGATTCTTCTTCCTTTTCATTTAATAAATCCAGTAATCACGAAAACAAATCACTTCTTTTCTGCGACCCGAAGTCTTGCACTGCTTGACCTTGGGTTTTCGTTGATCTCAGCCTGTGTTGGCCTGATTGGCTTCTTTGAGATCATACTTAAGGAAGCACGGTGACCGCAGGTGCACACAGGTTGTTCTGGTGGACAGATGCAGTCCTGGCTTTCTCTCCTGAAAAATTGCTTGACAATGCGATCTTCCAGAGAATGAAAGCTGATCACAGCAATCCTTCCATCCGGAGCCAAACATGAGACCAGGTTTGGCAACGCCTGCGAAAGCGTCTCAAGTTCCTGGTTGGTGGCAATTCTGAGCGCCTGAAAGGTGCGCGTTGCCGGGTTGATGCGAGACGCTTTACCCGGGGTTGCTTTCCTGACCAGGTCCGCAAGCTCCGTCGTGGTAGTAATGGGCCTGGTTGCGACAATGGACCGGGCAATCCTTCGAGCAAAGCGTTCCTCGCCATATTCCCAAAGCAGCTGTGCCAGGCGGGCTTCACTCAAAGTGTTAATTAAATCCGCAGCGCTGGCACCCGACCCTTGATCAAAGCGCATATCAAGGGGACCTTCTGTTTGGAAGGAAAACCCGCGTTCAGGCTGGTCGATCTGCATGGAGGAAACACCCAGATCAAGGAGGATTCCATGTACTTGCAGCCAGCCAAGGTCTTTCAGGATTTCGGGAAGATGCTTATAGGAAGCTTGTTTGATGACCACTCGTTCTCCGAAAGGGGAAAGGCGATTTGTGGAAATCGCCAGCGCGTCCGGATCAAGATCAAGACCCAACAAGGCGCCCAGTGGTTCTGAATGAAGCAAAACACCTTCCGCATGCCCGCCTGCACCCAGGGTCCCATCGACATAGCACTTTCCAGACTCGGGTCGCAAAGCATCCAGGACTTCATGGTAAAGAACTGGTAGGTGGGGGATTGATTCGACAGGGTGGTTCACGAAGGATCCCCCCCAAACAATTTGGTTTTCATTGCAGGGTTTTTAAATCCAGGGCGCTGAATCGCTGTTCGTTCGCTTCAATGTCGTTGAGTGAAGTCTGTTGTTCATGCCATTTTTCGGGCGACCAGAGCTCAAAATATTCACCATTGCCGACGACGATCGCTATTTCTTTGAGGTTTGCAGTCTCTCTCAGAAATGATGGTAAAAGGATGCGACCAGCATTATCAAATTTGATTTTTTCAGCATTCGAAAAAAGGAGACGGCGAAGCATGCGACTGTTTGGGTCAAGATAGCTGATCGAGCGCACCTGATGGGACATCTGCTCAAACAGAGCTGATGGGAATGCTTGCAAGTTTCCATCGAAGCCCTGGGTGATGTAAACCGAGGCACCCAGTTCCTCGCGAAATTTCGCAGGGATGGTGACACGACCCTTTTCATCGATGGTATGCTCGTAGCGCCCCAAAAACATTGGTGCTTCTTCTCCTTTATAGCAATAGCGCGCTGGTTGCGCCAGCGCTCAACGACAACCCACTTTCCTCCACTTTTAACCACTAGTTCAACCAGTATAGTGTAAAACTAAAAATAAATCAAGAGGAAAATGGTCAGATATTTCTTCGGAGAGAACACTGATTATATCCCCAAAACCTGTTGACTTTTAACAATGGAAATATTATAATAATGATCCTTGCCCCGGCAGGAGGTTTATGCTGGGGTCGTGTTATGTAACCCCAACTTTCCCGATTTCTAGCGGTTGCACGCGAGAGAATTGGTTAAGTGAAGATTGGAGTAGAAGAAATGAAATTTATAATTGTCGAACATGGCGGCAAGCAATATCGTGCCGCTCAAGGTGATACGATTGATGTTGATCGGTTGCCGAATGAGGTGGGCGAGTCACTGACACTGGAAGATGTTCTCTTAGCTGTGGATGATAGCAAGGTATCGATTGGCACCCCCATTGTTAAAGGCGTCAAAGCCCAGGCGAAGGTTCTCGAACATTTCAAGGGTCGTAAGATTCTCGTTTTAAAATATAAACCGAGAAAGCGTTATCGAGTAAAATCAGGTCATCGCCAGCAATATACGCGATTACTGATTGAATCGATTGAAATGGAGTAAGTGAAATGGCACATAAAAAAGGTGGCGGTTCTTCACGAAACGGTCGTGATAGTAAATCGAAGCGACTGGGTGTGAAAAAATATGGTGGTGAATATGTTCTTAGCGGAAACATCTTAGTCCGGCAACGCGGCACTAAGATTCATCCCGGATGGAATGTTGGCATGGGTAGAGATCATACCCTTTTTGCCACGATCAACGGTCTGGTTCATTTTGAAACCATGGCAGGTGGACGCAAAAAGGTGCATGTTGTTACGATCCCAGAGGACGAAGAATAGAACGTATTCATTTTTGAAAGGATTGTGACGTTATTATGAAAAAAGAAATTCATCCGCAATATTATACAGATGCGACGGTTATTTGCGGTTCCTGCGGTGCGACCTGGACAACGGGCTCGACTCAAAAAGAAATCCGCACTGAGGTTTGCTCCAATTGTCATCCGTTCTATACAGGACAGCAACAGCGCATCCTTGACCGCGAAGGTCAGGTGGATCGCTTCTACAAACGTCTTCAGGTACGGCAGGATTATCTGGAGACAAAGCAGGCAAAAGACGAACAAAAGCTCTCCGGTGAACTTCCGGTTGGCGAACTTGAATTGGGCACCCGGGTGGAGAACATTCTCGATGAAGCCGGGCTCTCAACTATTTCTGATGTTCTCAAACGGCTGGAAGGCGGCGAAAAAGCAATGCTGGAGATCAGCGGGTTTGGGCGCAAATCTTTGATTGATCTCAAGAAAGCCCTGCGACAAAAGGGATACAAGATCCCTGAAGCAGCAGAAGAAATCTCAGTTTAGATTCCCATTTGATTCAAAAAATCCAGTAAACTTAACAGGCAGATAAAATTATCATCTGCCTGTTTTATTTTTAGAAATTAATTAGGAGAACTTAATGAAACATGAAATGGGTTCAGTCGAGGTAATCTGCGGGTCCATGTTTTGTGGAAAGACCGAAGAATTGATTCGACGCCTGCGTCGGGCAAGGATTGCAAAACAACATGTTCAGGTTTTTAAGCCGTTCATTGACCACCGTTATAACCACAATAAGGTGACATCTCATTCAGGAATCGATTTAGATGCACTTCCTGTTGATTCATCTCAGGAAATTCTAAACACGCTTGACCCTTCAACAACGGTGGTTGGAATCGATGAAGTCCAATTTTTTGATGAAGAAATTTTGGATATTGTCGAAAAACTGGTCGAAAAAGGTCTGCGGGTCATTGTGACGGGACTGGATATGGATTTTCGCGGTGAGCCTTTTGGGTGTATGCCGCAATTGATGGCGCTGGCCGAAAAGGTAGACAAACTACAGGCGATCTGTATGGTCTGTGGAGGACCTGCCAGCCGAACCCAGCGACTGGTAAATGGAAAACCCGCACATTATGATGAACCGATCGTTGTCGTTGGTGCGCAGGAAATGTACGAAGCGCGCTGCCGCCAGCATCATGAAGTGCCCAGAGATTGAAAGGGAGTCCGATGCAAGATTATCATTCCTTCTTATCCAAAATTCTCATTTCCGACGAAGAATTACAAAACCGGGTGCGTGAACTTGGTGAAGAGATCAGTCAAGATTATGCCGGGAGAAAGATCCTTGCTATTTGTATTCTGCGAGGTGGCGTGATGTTTCTGACAGACCTGATTCGCCATATCAAACCGCCTGTCGCCATTGACTTTATGGGCGTTTCATCCTATGGGACAGGGGCACGCCAATCCGATGGAGAAGTTCGGATTACCCTGGACCTGACCACCAGCATCGCCCACAAGCACGTCTTGCTTGTTGAAGATATCATTGACAGCGGACATACCATTTCTTCGGTTTTGGAGTTATTGCGGACGCGCGATCCTGCCAGTCTGGAAGTGTGTACGTTGTTGAACAAAACCTCAAGGCGCGAGGTGGATGTGCCTGTCAAGTATTGTGGGTTTGAAATCCCCGATAAGTTTGTCTTTGGATATGGACTGGATATGGATGAGTATTACCGCAATTTACCCTTCATCGGGGTTGTAGATTTGGATAAGTATGAGGCTGAACTTTAGCCCTGATATCCTCGCCCTGTTGGAGATCATCCAAACGGCATTGGAACCGGGTCAGAACCTTTATTTAGTTGGTGGTGCGGTACGGGATGCACTGCTGGGCAGAGATGTTCATGACCTGGATTTTGTGATGAGCTCGGATCCCACGTTGCTGGCAAAGCGAGTGGCATGCCAACTCAAGGTTGGCTTTTTTGTGCTCGATGACGACCGGTGTACGACCCGCGTTCTTTACCACACCGCCACAGGAAAACTATCGCCGCTTGATTTCGTCCAATTCACAGGCGACGACCTGTTTGAGGATCTTTCCAGCCGGGATTATACGATCAACGCAATCGCAGTTTCAGTTCGTGACACCTCTACTTTGATTGACCCGCTCGGTGGGGAACGAGATCTAAAGCACAAGGTTTTGAGGGTTTGCAGTCAGAGTTCGTTACTGGATGATCCGGTTCGGGTTTTGCGCGGAATTCGCCTGGCCCGGCAATTCGGACTTCAGTATGATGCCGGTGTGGAAGCGTTGATGTCCGCAGCGGCTGTGAATCTGCCCTCAACCGCGATGGAACGTCAACGTGATGAGCTGGTTCGCATATTGGAAGGCCCTGATCCCGCTTTGGGCATTGCAGATTGCCGAAGCGTAAGTGCGCTCCAGGCGCTGATTCCCGATCTGATAGATCGGAAGGCAACTGGAGAGTCTAATTCCAGCGCCTTTCCCCAGCTTGATCACACCATACGTGTTGTGGATTTTCTAAGCCGTTTGATTAACGTAATTACTGAGACGAGAGTCACGGCTGAAGATTCCTGGTGGTTGGGATCTGCGCTGCGCGAGCTGAGACCTTTTAATTCGCATGCACAAATATATTTTACAGAGGAGTTAACATCCGGACGATCGAAAAAAGGGCTGGCGCTCCTGGGCGCGCTATTTTGTGGGCTTATCAATTCTGATGCGATTAAGATGGGAGTACATGAAGCGGATAACGACCATTTCGGGGAAGAAACGGCGTGGGAGGCAGCAAAACGGCTCCAGTTCAGCAATCTTGAATCTGGCTGGATCAGAAACCTGGTGGGGGGGTACGCACATCTCATGCCCTTGCTCAACCGGCATGAGCTCCCCACACGGCGTGAGATTTATCATTTCTACCTGCAATCAGGCCATGCAGGTGTGGCTATTGCCTTTCTTGGATTGGCAAGCCTCGCTGCCGCGGATTTGAATGAATCTTCTAAGGAGAAGTGGAAACAGGCGGTCCTTGTTGTCAAAGCGCTTCTGTCTGCCTGGTGGGAACGCTATGACGAGGTGATCTCTCCATCTTTGCTGCTCAATGGAGATGATTTGCAATTCATGTTTGGGCTTGATCCCGGGAAAAAAATAGGAAGCCTGCTCAGTCAATTGAGGGAAGCACAGGCGAGCGGAGATGTGCGCTCAAAGGCAGAGGCAGAAGTTTTTATTGAGAATCATCTATTGAATAAGAGGAAGGGAGAACACAGGTAATGAAAACAGAAATCAACGGAATCCAAATTGCTTTTGAAGTTCTGGGGCGAACCGGGTACCCATTGGTGTTGATCCACGGGTTTGGCTTGAATCGATCCATCTGGAAGCCGATGGCGTCAGCGTTTTTTGGAGAGCAGCACACCATCCTGCCCGATTTGCGCGGTCACGGTGAAAGTGATGCCCCACAGGGTCTTTACAACATGTGTCTGTTTGCAGAAGACATTGTTGGCTTGCTGGACCACCTTGGAATTGAAAAGGCGATTTTGTGCGGTCATTCCCTTGGCGGTTATGTTGCGCTGGCATTTGCCATGACCTACCCCGATCGGCTGGCGGGTTTGGGAATGATCACAAGCCGATCCGGTGCAGACTCTGAAGAGGCACGTATGGGTCGCTACGAATTGGCTGAAAAGGTCCGGAAAAATGGATCTGTTGAATTGGCAAAGACACTGGTCCCCCGACTCACGACCGAAGAGACGATTCGGAAACAATCCTCTGCGATCATTGAAAAAACCCAGCCGACAGGGATCATTGGTGCTGCGATGGGAATGGCGGAAAGACCGGACCGTTCGCATCTCCTGAAAGAGATCAAGGTGCCTGCACTGGTTGTGGCGGGTGCGGAGGATCTGCTCATCGATACGGATCAGGCGGTGCAGATGGCTGAACTGCTTCCGAATGGAGAACTGCTGATCATCCCCAACGCCGGTCATATGCCTATGCTGGAAACCCCGGAGGCTCTGGCAGAGGGTTTGCTCTCCTTGGCGCAACGGGTATCTGAACAACGACCTTAACAGATGCGACACGGGTCAGGATAAAAAGGAATACACCTCATGCTGGACACCATTTTTGCCCGTCGCAGTATACGTGCGTATTTGGATCAACCGGTTGAAAGAGAGAAGATCGAGATCCTGTTGCAGGCTGCCATGGCGGCGCCATCTGCGATGAACATCAAGCCCTGGGAGTTTGTGGTGGTCACAGATTCCATCAAACTGGAAGAGATCCGCTCATCGTTAATGTTTGGCAAGATCAATGCTCCGATGTGCATCATTGTTTGTGGAAACACCGCGTTTTTGAAACACCCAATCGCGGCGAAGTTTTGGGTACAGGATTGCAGTGCAGCGACGCAAAACATACTCC
>LSQX01009497.1_pt1 | contig 31796 bp, 25 predicted proteins | sample 654561 | NCBI WGS metagenome assembly LSQX01 (sample SAMN04489861, study PRJNA283612) | anaerobic digester metagenome | isolation source: 4 biogas reactors fed with cattle manure at either 37C or 55C with and... | place: Denmark: Kongens Lyngby | collected 2014 | reverse complement strand
AAAACAATAAAGGCAAGAAAATAGAATATTTTAACATTTATTTAACCTAAGTTGCCGTGTGGTCTTTCATCAAAAAAAGACAAATACAAATAGCAGTATGCAGTATAATGAGCGTTTTTATTCTGTATTTATTCTCAATTTCCTTTCACCTTTACAAACTTTCAACTCCATAAACATTACAGTTTTGTATATATATAATCTTTTATAAACAAAAAAACTGTCCCGATTTTATCGAGACAGTTTTCTGACATAAACACAAAACATTATTCAATTGTAAGTTTGCGAGTAGTTTTTTCGTTTCCTGTAAAGATGGTTACAAAATAAACACCTCTATTGAGCAAACTTGTATCTATAACAGTCAATCCATTTACATTGTTCAATTGAATTATAGTTTGTCCTAATAAATTTGTTAAAACCACATTTGATTTTTTAGTCAACTGAAGGTTAACTCTATCAGTTGCAGGATTTGGATAAAGTTTCACCTCTTCTTTTGAGTTGTTTTCAATTCCCACAATTAGGGCAAAATCGCCAGTTGAGCGAGAAGTAATTTGATAAACTCCGTGTGATAGATGTAAAATTCCATCAATTGTACCTTTTCCTGCAGGTATAATTCCATTTATGTAGTTGGCATCATAGAAAGTTGTTTTGAAAGTGGAGTCGGTGGTTTCGCCTTGAGCTAAAACGTACTTTTTATTTACTGCGAAAGTATTTGTACCATTGGCTTCATGAAATCTAACATCTTCAATACGAATTAATTTTGCTTGATGCTCTTTCATAAACTCATTATCTTGCATTTGTTCCAAGGTAAACACTTGAGGTGCAACAACATTATTCATGCTGGTAGCATCACCTGGGTCTGTAATGGGAATAAATTGCAACATATCAAAATAGCTATCAAGTTTTCCTACAATATTTGATATTCCCTCTCCTATTTGATATTCTGTGGTAATTTTTCCTGCTTGGTCGTGAATCATAATAGCACCAGTTTCGTCCTGTACAAACTTCTGATTATTAAAACTTTGTGCATAAGTTAGAATAGCTTCGGAACTCAAAGTGTAAATGGTTGAATTGTCAGCATTTTTTGCTCTTAATTCGGCAATACTATTAACAACATTTCCTGTTTCAATAACGAACTCACCTACGGCAATACCACTTTCGTCCAAACCATCTTTATAAGCAATGGCTTTGATGGTGGTAGTTTCTGTGATATTGATAGCTTCGGTATATTCTGTGCTATTTTGGTCGGGATCGTTTCCATCTACGGTGTAATAAATTGTAGCACCCTCTGTTGTTGTGCTTAAAACCACATTTTGAGGCACATAGAAAGTTCCAGGTGCAGGGCTAAATATGGGTGTAGAAGCTGTTGTTGCTGGAGCATTTGTCCATGTTAGTTCCACATCGTCAATGGCGGTTGTAGCACGGTTGTTACTACCTGTTGAATTAGCTAAAGCCACTATGCGAATCCAAACTGGCTGATTTATGTTGTCAATTGCACTACCAAAATCAACAGTTACTTCTGTATTAGAAAAAGTTTCACCACCAGTGGAGATTACTTCTGGACTTGATGTTAAATTGGTAAATGCCGTTGGATTGTTGCCATAAGCATATTGCACTTGCCACTTTGTAGTTCTTGGTGAAGTTATATCTAAGGATTGTAGCTGAAATTTAAGTTCAAAGCTGTTTCTATCGGTTGTATTAGCAATTTGCATAACAAAGGCAGCACCGGGGTCGCCTATACTTCCAGTTTGACGAACTCCTAAAGCTCTGTTTGTAGCAGCGTCTTGCTCTCCATTCGTAGCATCGGCTTGCATTCCAGTTCCTGATGCATAGTTTTTAAATCCACCACCTGTTCCATTCCATACACCTTTTTGGTCGGCATTAAAAATAGCATCTTCTCCCAAAGCTGACGCTGTGGCTTTTGTGGAAATTTTCCAACCAGTAGGAATACCATCCTCTAATTGGTCGAAGTTTTGAGTATATGACTCACCTTCTAAATTAATCTGTGCGTTTAATTGACCAAAAATTAGAGCCAATAAAACGAAAAAGCTTGTAATTTTCTTCATAAAATAATTTTATTTGTTTAGTAATATTTGTGTTTCATTTTTTGTTTCAATGCAAAAGTAAAAAAAACTCTTTCAAAAGCAACAAAATCTATCCTAAATAACAAACTAAATGTGAATATGTTTGTAAACAAGACTTTATGTTTGTGAAATTTTCATATTAAATTCTATGATTTTCAATCCATATGGCTAATTTTCTTAAATTTGCAAGCTACAAATCTGTCAGATGTCGAAGATAATCAAAGTCATATATATCATTTTTTTATTTGTGGTGGTTTTTTCCATAAATAATATTTTTGGACAAGAAGATGTTCCAGAAGCAGAAAAGGAATCGCCAAACTACACTGCTACATCTTACTATCTTATTGAAGATGTGTGGAATACAAACAAAACCGACATAGAGCCAGACACCTTGCTAATTGATTTTGTATTTTTCGATCCCATTAATAATGGCAATTTTATGAGTGCATCTTTGGGTGCATTTGGACACAATCACAGAATTTTAGACATCACACCACTGAGCTTAGAGCAAAATTTTAGGAATATTCATTACAATCATTTTCTACAAAATCGTTCTAATTTCAAAATCTATAATACATCTTCACCCTTTTCGAGACTTTATTTTGCAACTGGAATACCCAAACTTCAATATTTTGGTGGAACGCATGCACAAAGTGTCAAAAATTTCAATTTTGGGGTTGATTTCCAAGTTATAAATTCTCTGGGAACATATCAGCGTCAGCGTGTTACCATGGGTTCGGCAAGTACATATTTAAAATATGTTACCAATAATAAAAAATATGGCATATTGGCAAGTTTTCAGTTTAATCAGTTCACAGCACAAGAAAATGGTGGAATTGCCGATGACTCGCTTTTCACATATAATGAAGAGCCATTTAGACCCGGAATGCCTATTAACATCAACACCAAAGCCGAAAACAAATATTTAGACAATGAATTTGCACTTACTCACTATTTCGATTTTTTGGCAAAAAACGACTCTACAATAAGTAAATTCACCTTCGGGAAAATTATCCATAACTTACAAATTTCAAAGCAGAAATGGCTCTATTTAGAAGAGGAAGTTGACCCTTTTCAAAGACCTGTAACTCACACAAGTTTAGACAACACTTACGACTCTACCCTATTCCGTAAAATTTCCAATAGCTTGGAAATGGAAAATAAAATAAACTTCAGGTTGCACAAAAAAGAGAATTTTATTGGTCTGAATTTTGGTCTTAAAAACGAAATTTATACCATTGGTGATTATTTCTATAAAAGTCAAATTAATAGCTACACACCATTTTTGAAAGCATATACCAAAATTGCTGACTTAAATATTTCAGCAAACTATCACCAGATGTTTACCCACAACGAAAATGCAAAAAACGACCTATCACTTAAACTTTCGTACAACATAAAAGAGCATCTATTTTCGTTCAGCTATAACAACATAAATGCCCAAGCCGATCTGTTTTATTTCAACTATCACGCCAACTACAATCAGTGGGATTTGCCTGCCGAAAACAGCAGTTTCAATTCCATATCTTTTAGCTATAAAAACAAATTTTTCGATGGTGGAATATCAAGCCAACATATTGCTAACTACGTCTATTTAAACCACTTAGCACAGCCAACTGTTTATGATGAAAATATTTCACTACTAAAATCATGGGCAGATTTTTCATGGAACTACAAAATTCTGCATTCGCAAACCAAACTCAGCTTGCACACCTCCAACGCCGACTCAATTCTTATGTTGCCCACATACACAGTTCGTGAACGTTTTTACTTTGTTTTTTATATGTTCAAAAAAGCCATGCTGGCAAATGCTGGTTTTGAATTGAGCTATATTCCCGAATATTATGGAGCCTATTACAGCCCCGAATTAATGGATTTCTACCTAAATAATGAACATAAAATTGGCAATTTTTTAATGTTAGATATCTTCATAGGATTTAAAGTTAAGAGACTAAATTTATTTGCAAAAATGAGTAATGCTCCACAAGGCATTTTACCATATAATTACTTTGGAACACCACATTATCCGCTACAAGACAGAAATTTCTCCTTAGGATTCTCGTGGAGATTTTATGATTAAATATGAAAAAAAAGACCAGAAACATTGAACTTTTAAGGGTAATAAAATCTATTATTCCCAGCTTGGTCTTTGTGATAATATTCTGGTGTGTGAAGCTTTACGAAGTTTATAGTAGCACATCACTCTCGGAATTTGGACTTCTCCCCATGAATATAAAAAAGATTTATGGCGTTTTCACAATGCCCTTTTTACATAAAAACTGGGGACACCTCTGGTCTAATACTTTTCCTATTTTATTGATGGGTTCAGGTATAACGTACTATTATAGAGACAAATGGCATTGGATTTATTTGTGGATTTTTCTAATTTCGGGAAGTCTCACTTGGCTAATTGGCAGAGAGTCATTCCACATTGGAGCCAGCGGAATTGTTTATGGTTTTGCCTTTTTTATATTGGCATCTGCCGTTATAAAAAAAGTACCATCTCTAATGGCATTTTCTCTACTAATTATTTTCTTGTATGGCAGTATTATTTGGGGATTTTTCCCACAATTCTATCCCCATGAAAATATCTCTTGGGAAGGACATCTTATGGGAGCTGTGGCAGGGGTAATTACGGCTTACAGGTATTCATACTATGGTCCACAACGAAAAAAATATTCTTGGGACTACGAAGATGAAGATGATGACGGCGATTGTGAAGAAACAGATGATAAAAATGAGGAAAGTCTTGACCAAGAAATGACTGCTGAAAATTCAAAAACCGAAAACACAAACAAAATTCAAATCAATTACGAAATTATCAGTAAAGAAAAAAAATAATTACATTTGTATAATTTATCGAATTTCGCTTAAATTCGTAAACAAAAATCCGATAGAAACAATTTCTATATTCAATTTAAGATTATTTACTAAATGTTATTTTTTGTTAATTCCTTGAATATTAAATTTAATTTGCTTACATTTGTACTTAAAATTATACTAGCGGATATTCTCTATAATATCGTTTTTGATAGGGATTGGGCAAAGTGCTAATACGTAGTTTTTCCATTTTCGTTTAGTGATTCGATTAGGGTTTATCGAAACAAACTACAATCTGTATAATGATTAGTTTCATTATAATAACAAACAAAAACCTATGCAAATTACAGACAACTTTTTTTATCAACCAAGACAATTCAACACCATCGAACTGTGGAAAAATGTGACAATTGAGCAATGGAATAACCCCATTTGGCAATTCAACAACTCTATTAGAGATGTTGAACAGTTAAAAAAAGTGATAAAAATCAACTCATATCAAGAAAGTGAAATAAAAAGGACTATAACCACACTAAAACAAGATGGGAAAGAGGCTTTACGAATCACGCCATACTATGCTTCACTTATGCAAGAAGACCCTTTCAATCCAACTATGCTCACAGGCGAAAAATCAAAAAAACGACTTGATCCCATTTTTTGGCAAAGCGTGCCAACACCCGCTAATTTACTTTTTCAAGAAACTGGACTTGAAGGAGCAATGAGTGAAAACTCAAGAAGTTATGGTGCAGCATACCAAAGATACCCCAATAGAGTTGCACTATTTGTTGCCGAAAACACAAGCTGTGCCTCATATTGTATTCACTGTCAAAGAGCAAAATCTTTAGACAGTTCAGTTAATGTAAATAGTACTGAAATAAACAAAGGATTATTTTATATTAATTATAATACGAATATTAATGAAGTCCTTATCACAGGCGGAGATGCACTTATGATAAATAAAAATCGGTTGCAATATATTTTAGAAGAATTGAGTAAAATTCCACATCTTCGTTCAATAAGAATAGCAAGTAGAGTTCCTGTTGTCGTGCCAATGGCTATCACAGACGAACTTCTAGACCTAATTACTATATCAGCAAATAAATACAGCACGGGAATAGAAAAACATGTCTATTTTATGACACACATAAACCATCATCATGAAATAACAGAAGATTTAGGAAAAGCTGTAAAAAAAATTCGCGAACATGGTTTCACCATACGAAATCAAACTGTATTTCTAAATCACGTCAACGACTACTACAAAACACTTGCTGAAACTTTTAGAAGAATGTTTTGGATTGGAGTTCACCCATACTATTTATTACAATGTCATAAAGAAAAAGGAATTGTACATTTTATTACACCTGTTCAAATTGGAAAAATTTATATGAAACATCTCCAAGGTTGGATTTCTGGTATTACTGTACCTCGATATGCAGCGAATATTGAAGGTGGTGGCGGCAAAGTAAATTTGATGCCGTCAGGATATGATACATTTAATAGTAATGTCAATATTGATGAGTCCAATTTTGAAAACTCTGCTACTATACATGCATGGGACGGCAAAAGAATATCTATGTATGAAGATTTAGGTCGAACTACACAGGAAGAATTTGATAAAGCAGTAAAAATAATGGACTCATTTATAGGCAAAAAAGGCGTCTTTCTTCCTAAAATTAATATTGTGGATAATAAAGGAAATTATATTAAAACAACCAATAAAACAGAATTCCCCAAACTTAGAGAAATTGAAAAATCCAATCTTCTAGATTACGACTTATCCAACCAAAATATGCCTATAACTAATCCTGCAGATATAGAAAAAGAGATTGAAAAACAATTTTCAAAATCAAAATATTACAAGCACGCTTAGAATAGTATTATTTAAATTAATACAATTTAAAAACATTTAGCAATATAATATATCTTTAAGCAGAATTTCAAAAACACACACACAATGAAAAAAATCATTCTAATAGCAAGCTTTATTTTCGCTTCAAGCACAATTTTTGCTCAAGCATCTGGAAATATTAACTATCAAACACAACTTAGATTTCCTGAGCAAAACATAAATATAGGAACGCCGTCAACTGCCGATATTTACATCAGCGTAAAGGGGTTAGCCAATGTTAAAGCCGATTCTTATGTGGCAATATTTAGCACAACTCAAGTGGGTAAAACCACCGAAGAGGTGAATGAACTAATTGACAAAAGAATTGATTATGCTCTAAAATTAATAAAACAAAAACCTAATGTAGAAACCTTTGTTGATATGATCTCTTTTGTTCCTGTTTATGAATTGGAAAGTGAAAAAAAAGTTTTTAGTAAAAGAAATTATAACGAAGTTCCCAAAGGTTTTGAACTCAAAAAAAACATTCACATCGAATATAAAAATCAAGACGATTTAAATGATTTCATCGGAATTTTAGCCAATCAAGAAATATACGATTTGGTGAGGGTTGACTATTTTTCAACTCAAACAGAAAGCATCAAAAAGCAGTTGATGACCAAAGCAAAAACGATTTTGAAAGAGAAACAAAAAAACTACGAAGAGCTTGTGGGTGGCAGTTTTGCACAAATAGACAAAAATGTTTCGGATGGATATAGGGTTGTTCTTCCCGTTGAAATGTATAAATCATATCAGTCGTATAGCAGTTCTTCTTTGAATTTAAGAAAAGGTGCTAATGTTAATATTGCAGATAAATCTACCACTTTGTATTATCAGCCTATTATTGATAAAGAATTTGATTTCGTCATAAATCCAACAATTTTAGAGCCTGTTATTCAGGTGATGTATGAAGTGAAATTGGTTATAAAACGTGAAAAGAAAAAGGAAGAAAAAACTAAAGAATATATCTTTATCACACCCAACGGTGATTTGAAAAACATGAATATTGGAAATTAAATTAAAAAAATGCAAATACCCAAAGATGGTTGCCTAATTTGTCAATCGGAATTAGTTTATCAAAGCACAACAGAAGTATTAAAATGTTCTTTTTGCGAACAAGATTTTGATAGCAATGTAAAGTGCATTAACTCTCACTACATATGCGACAGCTGTCATAGCCTTGATGCTCAACAAATTATAGAAAAAACTTGCAACAACAGCAAAACTACCAATCCCATAGAGTTGGCTTTTTCGCTAATGAATCATCCCAGCGTTAAAATGCACGGACCCGAGCACCATTTTTTAGTTCCTGCCGTGCTAATAACGACCTATTACAATAAAATTGGGAAGCCACAGCTAAAGGCTGAAAAGTTAGAAATAGCCAAAAAGAGAGCTAATAAAATTTTGGGTGGATTTTGTGGATTTTATGGCAATTGTGGTGCTGGAGTTGGTTGTGGAATCTTTATCAGCACTATTTTGGAGGCAACTCCCCTATCTGAAAATGAATGGAAATTGGCAAATTTAATAAGTGCTGAAAGTCTTCGCAATATTGCCCTAAAAGGTGGTCCAAGATGTTGCAAAAGAAACACTTTTACAGCCTTAGAAACCGCCATAGAATTTCTGAAAGAACATCTTGGTGTAAGCTTAGATAGCGGCAAGGTTATTTGCGGATATTTCGAAAGAAATAGAGAATGCAAACACGAAGATTGTGAGTATTTTCCAGAATAGAATGAACTGATTTCACCCTACTCTCACCTCTCATCTCTCACCTCTCATCTCTCATCTATAATCTATTTATCTTCTTTTATCTCTCCTTCAAACTCGGCTTGGTACTGGGCGTAGGGCATCACAAAGTGCTGATTTTCACCAAAGTACTTAATTATAGATTCAAAATCGCTGGGTTTGTAATATCCTGGAATTACCGAAATCACGTTATTTGCCTCATTCATAACCACATACGACGGGTAGCTCATCCTATTGTTTAAAAAGTTTTTTGCCAACTGATGTGCCGAACGTCTGCCCTCTGGATTGGGATTTACGTATGCTGTGTTGTCAATATATACTGTATCTTTTCTTTCAGCATCAAATTTTACGCACCAAAATTTTTCCGACATATATTTAGCAATATAGGGATGCGAAAATGTTGTTGCATCCATACGCTTACACCAGCCACACCAATCGGTGTAGAAATCGATAAATATTTTTTTCTTGGGAAAAGATTTATTTAATTCAATGGCTTCAGTAATTGAAATCCAGTTGATTACATCTTCTTTGTTTGCATTTTCTTTAGCTGTTTTTGGGGTTTCACTCTGAGAATATGCAAAGCTAAAACAAGACAAAAATAGTATTATAATAAGATTTTTCATTTGTGAGTTTTATTAAAGGGTTTATGGAATATGACAACTATTTTATTTCAATTACCAAATATTTGGTAAGGCTCCAAAATTTCTCGTAATCTTTTATTACAATCTTCTCTACTGTGTTTTTACTTTCTACAAACTCCCAAGTGTTGTCGGGGTGCGACGAAAGAAGCTTTGCTTGTTTACACATAAGAGAAATTTCGGTGGTTTTTCTGACATCGATTTGGGTGAAATAATCTGCCGTAATATTTCGCGACACTTTGGAATATTTACCTATTCCAATCACACCACCTTGACGTGTAATTATCTCTTTTTCAAGTAGTTCTGACCTTGAGCCAAATACATAAAATGCTTGATTCATTTTTTCGGTCTGCTCCTGAATAGTTTCGGTTTTTTGTGCCACGTCGGCGGTGAGTTCTTCAATATTTATATTTAGTTCATCAACTTTAATATTCATCTCCTCCAATTGCAACTTAAGGGTCTCAATTTCCACATCTTTCTCTTCTATTTTTTTGGTTAACTTATCAATAGTTTTTTCCAATTCTGAGATTTTAATATTAGAGGTTTTCATCTGCTCTTGCAGTCGTTTGATGGTAGTTTTATTCTTCTCTATTAAACCGTTTATCATCTGAATCTCCTCCGAAATTCTATCTCTAACATCACTATTATCATCTGAAATCTCCACTGAAGATTCTCGCTTAATAATCATCTCTTTGGCACGAATTTCAGCGAGATTTTGCTCAATATCGTTAAACGATTTAAACATATCATTGACGATATTATCTCTATCTTCAATTTCTTTATAGAGTCTGCTATTTTCCTCTTTCAGACGCTTCACTTCATCGCCATTGCACGACCATAAAAAAGTCGCTAAAAGCATGATAGTCAAATAATTTACTATTTTCATAATTTAGTTTTAATTTATTTATCAAAATGTATTTGAACATTAGAACCTAATTCTAAAGAGAGCAACTTGGCCAATTCTCCTCTATTAATTGCCAATTCAAGTAAGTTCAAGTCGTTGAAAATTGCCACAAAATCGCTTTCCATAACGTCTAAGTATGAGGTACTTATGTTGTTAATAGAGTATGTACCTAAGAGTTCAATTTTAAAACTTCTGGACTTACGTTCACGCATAAAAAGTTCACGACTTATATTTGTAAAAACATTACTGTAGTTGTCAATATAAATAATGCTTCCGCTAATTCTATCTTCAAAAACGGCTGGTTCTGGCAGGTAATTGGATTGATTTAGGCTGTTTTTACGCTCACCCAACTCATCTACATTTGTGCCAGAAAAAATTTCAGCAGCAATTTTAACAAACAAATCGCGACAAGGAAAATTGAACAAATCAGAATCAGAATTGAAGTTAATATCAATTATAAAATCTGGTTTATCATCGCCAATAACATATGCCATAATGGCGTTATCGGCACAAATAAAGTAGTGATTTTGGTATCCCACAAGAATATGTGGCGTTTCGGACGACTCAATGGAGTTTACCCCAACAATATGAACGCTACCTTTGGGGAAATAGTGAAAAGAGTTTTTTAACTTGAAATATGCATCTAAAACATCAAATTTTTTCACATTATGCGATATATCAACCACCTGAACATCAGGCATTAAGCTCAAAAGTTTACCTTTTACACTTGCAGCATAAAAACCATCATTACCCCAGTCGGTAGTTAGTGTAACAATCTTCATATCCATATTTAGTTGCGTCAAAAATACAAAATAATATCAAATTAGAATTTTAATATTCATAATTTTACTACTTTTGAGGTTTAAATTATATTCAAAATAAGCAATTTGTAAATGTTAGAGAGGATTTTTGAAGTTGACAGTCAAATAATTATCGACCTTTTCGGCATCAATAATGCCAATATTAATACACTTATTCATCATTTTCCTAAATTAAAAATTATAAGTCGCGGAACTGAAATAAAAGTTTTGGGCGAGAGAGATGAAATTAATGAATTTCAGAAGAAATTAAATTTAATTCTTGTCTATTTAGAAAAGTTCAACAAGCTTAGTGCCAACGATGTGGAGCAAATTTTGTTGGACAACAATAATAATTTTGGTAATATTAAAGCTGTTATTAGGGGTAAAGAATTAATCCTTTATGGTCGCGATGGTAAAGCCATTAAGGCTCGCACCCCCAATCAGCAAAAACTGGTTGATGCAACTTTTAAAAACGATATGATTTTTTCGGTGGGTCCAGCAGGAACTGGAAAAACATATACCGCTGTTGCACTGGCTGTTAGAGCCTTAAAAGAAAAGGAGATAAAAAGAATAATCCTTACTCGTCCAGCTGTTGAAGCAGGCGAAAATTTGGGCTTCTTGCCCGGCGACTTAAGGGACAAACTCGACCCCTATCTGCAACCGCTTTATGACGCTCTTAGAGATATGATTCCAACCTCTAAACTTCTATCATATTTTGAAGATGGAACCATCGAAATTGCACCGCTGGCTTTTATGCGTGGTCGCACATTAGACAACGCATATGTGATTTTAGACGAAGCTCAAAATGCCACCACTGGCCAGCTAAAAATGTTCCTGACAAGGATGGGAAATAATGCCAAATTTTTTATAACCGGCGACCATACACAAATTGACCTACCCCGAAATCAAAATTCTGGACTACTTAGGACCATAAATCAGCTTAAGAATATTAAAGGTATCTCAGTGGTAATGATGGATAAGAGTGATGTTGTGCGACATAAATTAGTTACAAAAATTATAGAAGCTTTCGAAGATATGGAAGCAGAAACAGCTTCGCAAAAATCAAATAAAAATTAGATTATGAAAAATTCATTAACAAAAACAGATTTTAATTTTCCAAATCAAAAAGGTGTTTATCACGGAAAAGTGCGTGATGTTTATAATATTGATGACGACTTAGTGGTGATGGTTGTTAGCGACCGTATATCGGCATTTGACGTGGTTTTACCCAAAGGAATACCGTTTAAAGGTCAGGTTTTAAACCAAATTGCAGCCCAATTTCTTGATGCTACACAAGATATTTGTCCCAACTGGAAAATTGCCACCCCCGACCCAATGGTTACCGTGGGTTTGAAATGCGAGGTTTTTCCCATAGAGATGATTATTAGAGGATATTTGACCGGCAGCGCTTGGAGAGCATACAAAAACGGGTCTAGACAAATTTGTGGAGTTGAAATTCCCGATGGAATGGTGGAAAATCAAGCTTTTGAAAAACCAATTATCACCCCTACAACCAAGGAAGATGAGGGTCATGACGAAGATATTTCCCGCGAAGAAATTATTGAGCAGGGAATTATCAGTAAGGAAGATTACGAATTATTAGAAAAATATACATACGAACTTTTTGAAAGAGGTAGTAAAATCGCTGCCGAGCGTGGGCTAATACTTGTAGATACTAAGTATGAGTTTGGAAAAAGAGATGGAAAAATATATTTGATAGACGAAATTCACACCCCCGACTCGTCCAGATATTTTTATGCCGAGGGCTATGAAGAGCGTCAGGCAAATGGCGAAAATCAGAAGCAACTTTCCAAAGAATTTGTTCGTCAATGGCTTATGGACAACAATTTCCAAGGCAATGAGGGCGAAGTTGTTCCAGAAATGAGTGATGAGTTTGTTCAAGAAGTTTCGGAAAGATATATCGAACTTTACGAACATATTACTGGTCGAAAGTTTGAAAAATCTGATATAAGTCAAGTTTTAAACAGAGTAGAGAAGAATATTTTAGAATTTTTAAAAACAAAATAAATGATTCCTTTTTCGCCACCACGCATAGACGAAGAGACAATTAATGAAGTTACAGCAGCTTTAAAGTCGGGCTGGATTACCACCGGACCAAGGACAAAACTTCTGGAGCAGAAACTGGCAGAATATTGCCAGGTGCCCAATGTGTTGTGCTTAAATTCTGCCACAGCAGGATTGGAGCTGATGCTCCGCTGGTTTGGCGTGGGCGAAGGCGATGAGGTAATTATTCCTGCATACACCTATGCCGCCACTGCAAACGTGGTTTTGCACTGCCATGCAAAGCCCGTTTTTGTAGATGTGGACGATGATTTTAACATTTCGGTGGAGGCAATAAAAAATGCCATAACAGAAAACACCAAAGTGATTATGCCTGTCGATATTGCAGGTTTCCCCTGCGATTATAACGAGATAAACAGTTTGGTTAGGCAAGATGAAATTAGGGCTAAATTTAGAGCCAATTCTGAAAATCAGAAGAAATTAGGTCGAATTTTAGTTTTAGCCGATGCGGCTCACTCCATAGGTGCCGAATATTTTAGCAAAAAAAGTGGTAGTTTAACAGATATTTCTGTCTTCTCTTTTCACGCTGTAAAAAATCTCACCACCGCCGAAGGTGGTGCCGTTTGTTTGAATTTACCAAAAGAATTTGACAATGAAGATGAGTATAAACACCTATGTATCAAATCATTGCATGGACAGTCTAAGGATGCATTGGCAAAAATAAAGTTGGGCAATTGGCGTTATGACATTGTTGAAGCTGGATATAAATTCAACATGACCGATATTCAGGCTGCCATAGGTTTGGTGGAATTAAAGCGATATGAAAATGATATGTTGGTACGCCGTAAGGAGATTTTTGAGCTTTATAAGGCTGGTTTTCAGGAGAATGAACATTTTATTATCCCCAAATTTGAAGATGAAAATAGAAAAAGTTCATATCATCTTTTTGCACTAAGAATTAAAGATATAAATGAAGCTCAGCGCGATGAAATTATGGAAAAAATCTTCGAAAGAAAAGTTGCTGTAAATGTGCATTTTATTCCATTGCCAATGATGTCGCTTTATAAAAACCTTGGCTATAAAATTGAAGATTATCCCAATACATACAAATTATATTCATCGGAAATAAGCTTGCCAGTTTATTATAATTTGAGCAACGAAAATGTCCAAAGGGTGATAAATGCCGTTGTTGAAGCCTACCAAGAAGTAATACAGTAATTATGAAACGTATCTTCGATTTTATTTTTTCCTTTTTGGCAATTATTCTCCTTCTACCCTTTTTTGTGATTATTGCACTATCAATAATTTTCGATTCCAAGGGTGGGATTTTTTATCGACAAATAAGAGTTGGAAAAAACAATAAGGATTTCAAGCTTATTAAGTTTAGGACTATGTTTACCAATTCTGATAAAAAGGGTCTTTTGACAGTGGGAATGCGTGATAGCAGAATTACCAAAGTGGGATATTTTCTACGAAGATATAAATTGGATGAACTTCCTCAACTATTCAATATTTTTATTGGAGATATGAGCTTTGTGGGACCACGTCCCGAAGTTCGAAAATATGTAGAAATGTATGATGATGAGCAACTACAAGTTTTAGCAGTCAGGCCTGGACTTACAGACTATGCTTCATTGGAGTATATCAACGAGAACGAAATTTTAGCAAAATCGGAGAATCATGAAAAGACTTACATAGATGAGATTATGCCTGCTAAGCTAAAGCTAAACCTGAAATATATAGAGGAAAAAAGTTTTTGGGTAGATTTAAAAATAATCTTCAAAACTGCTCTAAAAATCATAAAACTTTAATCTTGTATTCCTTGCACCATTTCCAAAAAATCAAGATAAGTTTGACACGCTTTTATTAGTGCATCAATGGGCATTCTTTCGTTAATATTATGCACTGTTGCAATCAAATCATCATCCATAATCATGGGTGTAATGCCATAAACTGGCACTCCAGCAAGTCTGAAAGTAGTATTATCGCTGGAAGCAGGAAAAAGGAAGGGTAAAACTTCGGCATCAGGGAAATTTTTCAGAATAGCATTTTTAAACATTCCAAAATTTTCGTCTATGGGCGAATCTTTGGCAGCATCGGTTGATAAAATCACCTCAACATCTACCTTTGAGCCAAGCTCATTTTTCATCCTTTTTAGAAATACTTTCTGATCAGTTCCCGGAAGCAGTCGGCAGTCTAAAATTGCATGTGCCGACTGTGGTATGCTATTGTAGCCCGATTTGGGAGTATTTATTTCCGTTATTGTTATGCTATTACTCACCATGGGGTTAAGCGGACCACCATATGAGAAATAGGATTTTACAAGAGGCCAGAAAATCTTTTTGTGGGAATATTTCAAAACAAAACCTGTGATTCCGCCTTCCGTTTTCCCTAATTCTCTCAAAGTCGTTTTTGTTAATTCTTCAAAGTGGACAGTTTCCACTACATCATCAAGTTTTAGCAAGGCTTTTATAAGTTTCTTTGAAGCGTAAGGTTCATTGCTGGAAGCCGAATGACCTTTCGACTTTGTTTTTACCTCAATTTTGAGCCAGAGGGGTCTTTTTTCATTCACCGAAACCCCAAAAACTACAGTTTGGGGTCGCGATGGGATGACTTTTAACATTCCAGAACCACCCTCGCCATACATGGCAACAGCATTCAGTCGGTGCATAAAACTCTTTGTAACAAGCTTTGCTCCCAATTCACCACCTGTTTCTTCGTTACTCAAAATGAGGACGCTAATATTAAAGGGAAGATCTTGTTCAGAATATTTCTCTTTAAAAACCTTAAGAGCCATCAGCATCATCGCCACTGGTCCTTTGTCGTCAATGGCACCCCTGCCCCATATGGCATCTTCGGCTATTACGCCCGAAAAAGGCGGATATTTCCAATTTTTATCCTCAGCCGGAACTACATCTATATGCCCTGTTAAAATATAGTTTGGTTTCTGAAAATTAAGCGAATATAGAGATACAACAAAATTATATGATGAATCTTTATCTGTAAAAATTTCCACTTCCAAGTCCTGCTCTCTTGCCCATTTTACCAAAAACTCACCCAGAAGCTTTTCGTTGCCAGTAACAGATTCTATCTGCACCATATCCGACAAAAGATTTACCAATTGGGCAGAATCTTGGGGAGAAACCTGTGCAGAAAGTGCATTAGACACTACAATTAGGAAAACGGGAATATGGGAAATAAACTTTTTCAAAACTCTTTTTTACAAAAATAATAAATTGAAAAGAGATTGATAAAAAAGTGGTGTTAAAAATGCTTGAAAGCAAAAATTATTAGAAATATTAGAACCACAAGGTCTTTATTTCTTTGGTTTTATACCTACAAGGTCAAAAAGACCTTGCAGGAAATCTCCTGCAACATTATCGTCCTGCAAGCTTTCAAAAACCTTGTAGGATTACCAACCGCTATTATGCAAGGTTTTTTTTAAACATTGTAGGATGTGCCAATAAAAGAAATTAAACAAAGCCCGAAGAGGTGAAAGAATTATAAAAAAGCAAATACACCTACAAACAAAAGCTCCAAAGGGGTGAAATATTAATTGAAATATTCACAAATCCCTCTCTATCACTTTCACACAAACCCTTGAAGTTGAGCATACTAGTCTTCCATTGTGCAATATTCAGATATTTTGTTGTGCAATATTTAGACATATTATTGTGCACTTTTAAGAATAAAAAAATAAACACACCTACTAACAAAACCCCAAAGGGCTGAAATATTTATTGAAACATTTCCGTTTTTAACTCATTTTATCATCATCTCAATCAAAAAACTATACCTACAAGGTCGGGAAGACCTTGCAGAAGATATTCGATAAAACTCGTCCTACAAGGTTTTTGAAACCTTGTAGGACTAAAAGAAGAAATTAAATCTAATAAAATATTAAAAGCATTTTCATTCTTTTAACTGATTATTTCTTTTTTCTCTAACAAAAAAAATCTAATTTTGCAATATGGGACGAATTATGGCAATAGATTATGGACAAAAACGTGTGGGCTTGGCTGTTACCGACGAAAATCGGATTATAGCCACTCCCCTTACCACAGTGTCGGCACACGAGTGCATAAACTATTTAAAAGATTACGTTTTAAACAATGTTGTGGACATTTTTGTTGTAGGATTGCCAAAGCAAATGAACAATAAAGACTCCGACTCTGTGAAGTATATTAACCCTTTTATAAAACAGCTGAAAAAGAATTTTCCTGAAATTAAAATCGAGAGATGGGACGAAAGATTTACTTCAAAAATGGCTTTTCAAACCATGATAGACTCGGGTATTGGCAAACAAAAACGGCAAAACAAGGCCTTAGTTGACACCATAAGTGCCACCATAATTTTACAATCGTATTTAGAATCACTAACTTATAATAGATAAAAATGATATTACCAATAGTTGCATACGGACACCCCACCCTTAGAAAAATAGCACAAGATATAGACAAAGATTATCCCGAACTTTCAACGCTAATTGAAAATATGTGGGAAACAATGTATCGCACAAGAGGCGTGGGTTTGGCTGCTCCGCAAGTGAATAAATCTATCAGACTTTTTGTTATAGATGCTACACCATACGGCGAAGATGATGCCGAAACAAAGGATTTCAAAAAGATATTTATTAACGCACAAATCATCCAAGAAGAGGGCGAAGAGTGGGCTTTTAACGAGGGTTGCTTGAGCTTGCCAAATATTCGTGAAGATGTGATGCGAAAACCGAATATTACTATAAGATATTTGGATGAAAATTTTGAGGAACATACTGAAAAATTCTCGGGAATTATAGCTCGAATTATTCAACATGAATATGACCATTTGGAGGGAAAAGTCTTTGTTGACAGAATTAACAATCTTCGCAAAATGCTCCTAAAACGTAAGCTTACCGATATTACGAAAGGTATTGTAGATATCGATTATAGAATGATTTTTCCACAAAAAAGATAGAATAAAATGAAAAAGTATATTTTAATTTTAATTCCATTGATGGCTATTTCTCTTTTATCGTGCAACTCCAAAAGCAAGCAAATAAAAGTTATTACAGAAGCCGAAAAAGATGTATATAATCCAAATCTTAAAAGTATTGATATTGGCGATGCCGAATTTTTAGTAGGAAAATATATTGAGTTTGCCGATAATTATCCAGATGATGAACTGAGTCCTAACTACCTTTTTAATGCTGGCGAAATATTGATGAATATCAATCGTGGACAACAAGCCGTTGAAACATTTAACCGCATAATTAAAAACTACGAGGATTTTGAAAAACTTCCCGAAACATATTTCCTATCGGGTTTTACATACGAAAATATCCTTTTCAATATCCGTCAAGCTGAAAGAACATACAAAACTTTGATGGAGCAATTTCCAGATCATGAGCTTGCCAAAGAGGCTAAATATTGTATAGATAATATTGGAAAGAGTCCAGAAGAACTAATTCAAGAATTTGAACAGAGAGCTAGAGAAGACTCACTTGCAGCTATAATTGATGCTAGATAATAATTATGAATTGTAAATTTTTAGGAGAAAGTTACAAGGAGAAAGTTTTTAGATTATAGATAAGAGATTTGGAAAACTTGAAACTTTGAAATTTAGAAAGTTTTTTTTAACCACGTGGTCTGTCGAATAGCAGAGCCTGTGCCGCGGCGGTTCGGCTGACCACTGAACCTGAAAACTTGAAACTTGTTTTTTTTAACCACGGAGACACGGAGGATTTAATGAACACTGAACAATGAACAATTACGAATTATGAATTATGAATTATGAATTGTGAGTTGTGAGTTTTTAGGAGAAAGTTTTTAGATTATAGATAAGAGATAATAGATTTGGAAAACTTGAAACTTGGAAATTTAAAGTGGAAAGTGTGGTCTGTCGAATAGCAGAGCCTGTGCGGTGGCGGTTCGGCTAAACACTGAACTTGGAAAACTTGAAACTTGTTTTTTAACCACGGAGACACGGAGGAGTTGCGCCTGCACCAATTATTTTTTTTTGTATTTGACAAAAAACACAGAAACGTGGATAAATATACGTTCTTATGGAATTTTATTTTGTCTTCGACAAAATAATTTCACAGTTTACACAAACTTCCTCTGTGCCTTTGTGGTTCCCATCAGAGCCTATGCTCCAAAATTCTACTAATTAAAATACTGTCTCATTCTTTCGAAGAAACTGCTATCTTTTTTTCCAGGTTTAGGTTTTATATTTTCCGATTTTGAAAGTTTCTCCAAAATTGATTTCTCTTCACTTGTTAAAGATTTTTGTGATGGAGTCCATACGTTGACATTTATCAGTAAATCGCCGTGTCTGTACGAGTTCAACTCAGGTAAGCCCTTACCTTTCAACCTTAAGACTTTTCCGCTTTGCACTCCTGCATCTATTTTTATTCTAACTTTTCCGTCTATGGTTGGAACTTCAATACTTGCTCCAAAAATGGCATCTGTAATTGAAATATAGTGTTCCATAAAGAGATTATTTCCATCTCTTTCAAAAATATCATGATTTTGCTCTTCGATAAGTACCAACAAATCGCCATTTATTCCACCATTGGGAGCAGCATTTCCACCTCCCGAAACAGAAAGTTGCATTCCTTCGGCAACCCCGGCTGGTATTTTAAGCGTAACAACTTCGTCGCCCTTTTTAGTGCCATTTCCGCTACAAACACTACATTTTTGAGTAATAACCTTACCCGTTCCTTGGCATGTTGGACAAGTTGCAGCTGTTTGCATTTGTCCCAAAAAGGTATTTGTTACCCTACGCACCTGACCGCTTCCCTGACACGTATTACAAGTGTGTTGCGAACTTGCATCTTTGGCTCCTGTACCACCACAAGTATCGCATGAAATTTGTTTTGCTACTTTTATCTTTTTCTCAACACCTTTTGCAATCTCTTCAAGGGTCAATTTTACCTTTACCCTAAGGTTTGAGCCCTTTTGATATCTACGTCCACTACTTCTGGAATAGCCACCACCTCCGCCAAAACCTCCAAAGCCAAAGGCATCACCAAAGATATCGCCAAAATGACTAAAAATATCGTCCACGGACATTCCACCACCACTAAAACCACCTCCTGCACCGCCCATTCCAGCGTGTCCGAACTGATCATAACGTTGTTTCTTTTCGGGATTACTCAAAACCTCGTAAGCTTCAGCAGCTTCTTTAAACTTCTCCTCTGCCTCTTTGTCATCAGGATTTTTATCAGGGTGATATTGAATGGCTTTCTGACGATAAGCCTTTTTTATTTCTTGCTCCGACGCATTTTTATCAACTCCTAATACTTCGTAATAATCACGTTTTGCCATCTATATATCTATTTTGCAATCACCACTTTCGAGTAGCGAATTACCTTTTCGTTCAACATATAACCTTTTTCAATTTCATCTACAATCACATTCTCTTCCATACCCTCTTGCAAGGGAATTTGAGTGATAGCTTCATGAAAATCGGTATCAAATTTCTCATTTTTAGCCTCAATGGGTTTCAATCCTTTTTTCTCTAAAATGGAATAAAACTTTTGGAATATAAGATTTACCCCTTCAGATAAAGCCTCAATATCGTCCGATTTTTGGAGATTTTCCAAAGCTCGCTCAAAATCGTCAACAACGGGAAGCAGGTTCATAATCATATCTTCCGAAGCATTCTTAATTATCTCTAATTTCTCTTTCTGAGTTCGTTTACGATAGTTGTCAAACTCAGAATAGAGACGTAAATATTTATCATGCACTTCGGCAAATTTCTCTTTTTGCTCCTCAAGTTCTGTTTTTAGCTTATCTTTTTCAGACTCTTTACCAAAAATATTTTTTCTCTTTTTTGACTCTTTCGGCTTATCTTCATCTTCTATCTCAATTTCCACCGAGTTATCTTCCTTCTCCTCTGTTTCCACCTCTTCAGCTTGATGGATTTCCTCATCTAACTTCTCTTTCAAATCTTCACTACTTGCCTTCGTATTATCTATATCTTTCATACTAAATATATTATTTTGACTGCCTGCTTTGCAAATAATTTGCCAAAGCAAAAAAACCGACATTTTGTCAGCTACCTAATAAATCTACTCAATTCTCTTTGATTTTCTTTCTCTTTTAAACTTTCACGCTTGTCGTAGGAGCGTTTACCTTTTGCCAGCGCAATATCCAATTTTGCGTAGCCTTTTTCATTAATCCATAAAAGTGTTGGAACAATGGTTACACCCTTCTCTTTCACCCTCCATTCCAATTTTCGCAACTCTCTTTTGGTTAGCAACAACTTACGTGGAGCCTTAGGCAAATGGTTGTAATGTCCGCCATGGCTATACTCGCTAATATGCAGATTGTAAACCCAAAGTTCTGATTTATCAAAAGCACACCAAGAGTCTGACAAATTGACCTTGCCACTACGGATAGATTTTATCTCGGTTCCCTTTAGCACAATACCAGCCGTTATCGTCTGCAATAGATGATAATCAAATTCAGCTTTACGGTTTTTTATCTTTATTGTTGTACTCATGACAGTAATTTGGAGTGCAAAGATACGAAAGAAATATTAATTAGAAATGTTATGATTTTAAAGAAGAAATGCTTAAGTAGCTTATATAAAAAAAAGATTTTATCTTAAATAATTTTAATATATTAAATTTTAGTTCATACTTATTTTTAACTATCTTTGTAAAAAATCATAATACATTATATGGCTTATATAGAATTTGACAAAACTAAACTTATAAATCTTGAATTTATGCTCGACCGCGAAATCGTTAGAGCCAACCGTGGTGGTGCTTTTGCGTGTCAAACAATCATTGGATGCAACACCCATCGTCAGCATGGACTTTTTGTTGCACCGCAAAATCAACTCGACAATCACAAACACCTTTTGCTATCTACAATTCAAGAAACTGTAACCGAAAATAATCACGATTTCAATCTTGGAATACAGCGATACAAAGATGGAAATTATTATCCAAAAGGACATAAATATGTTAGATATTTCTCCACCGACCCACACCCTCTTTTGGTTTATCGTGTTGGTGGCGTTATGCTACAAAAAGAGATGATAATGAATAGCAAAGCTCAACAATTGCTTGTTAAATATACTCTTATTGAGGCAAACTCTGACGTTAAACTACAGATTAAACCCTTTTTGGCTTTCAGAAACAAACACCATTTGACAAAGAAAAATGAATATGTAAACACCAACTTCAAAAACATTGAAAATGGTGCACAATTTCAGATGTATCAAGTATATACACCTTTGAAAATTCAGTTTTCAAAAGAGACACAATATGTTCACAATCCAGATTGGTATTTTGACGTGGAATATTACAAAGACATTCAACATGGTTTTGATGGACTGGAAGACCTATTTGTTCCAGGTAGTTTTCATTTAGAAATAGAAAAAGGCGAAAGCATCGTAATGTCTGTCTCCATAGAAGATATCAACACATCTAATCTTGTAGAACAATTTGACTTAGAGGTAAATAGCCGAATTCCAAGGACAAGTTTTATAAACAATCTAAGAAATTCATCTCAACAATTTATCCAAAAAAATGGCGATGATGTGGAGATTTTGGCAGGCTATCCGTGGTTCAACCGACTTGGGAGAGACACTTTTATGTCCATTCCAGGGCTACTTCTTGTTAATGGAGAATATAAAACGGCATGGCAAATATTCCACACTATGCTCAAAGAGATGAAAAATGGACTATTTCCTGCCATAGGAAAAAATCAAAATGCCAACTACGACAGTGCCGACACATCTTTGTGGTTTATTTGGGCATTGCAACAATATGTTTTATTTACCAAAGAAAACGACGATGTTTGGGAAAATTATGGCGAAGCCATTAAATCTATTTTTGCTAACTACAAAAAAGGTATCAATGGTATAAAAGTTGATGAAAATGGTCTGGTTTTCACATACTTACACAACAAAGCCCTATCGTGGATGTCTAGCTCCATCAACGGTGCACCTGTAAACCCCAGATATGGATATGCAGTTGAGATTAATGCACTATGGTTCAACGCTTTAGGCTTCGCCTTGGATATGGCATATGAGTTTGGTGATAAAGATTTCATTTCTGAATGGAATAGCACTTTTGTGAACCTAAGAGCGGAGTTCAAAAAGATATTTTGGAACAAAGAAAAAGGTTATCTATGTGATACGTTTTTTCAAGGCGAAAAAGATTGGCGTGTGCGACCCAATATGCTATTGGCAGCATCTCTACCCCACTCGCCACTGAGCTCCAAAATTAGACATTTGATATTAGAAAAAACAAAATGTGAACTACTAACTCCACGCGGAATACGCACTCTAACACCCAACGACAAAGAGTATAGAGGTTTTTACACTGGCAACGCCTTGGAGCGTGAAAAAGCCTACCACAACGGCTCTGTTTTTCCTTGGCTAAGTGCCCACTATGTTGAGGCATATTTGAATATACATGGAGTTTCGGGACTAAGTGTCGCTAAAAAAATCTATAAAGACATGGAAGTGCTTGTCAAAGAGCAAGGCATTGGAACCATCTCTGAAGTCTTTGATGGCGACCCTCCACACAGCTCTGGCGGAGCAATGTCCTACGCTGTCAACGTTGCCGAAATACAAAGAATGTATTTTTTGATACAAAAATTTGAAGAAAAATCTAAGGAATTATGAGAGTATTGATGTTTGGGTGGGAATTTCCACCACATATTGCGGGAGGACTTGGAACTGCCTGTTTTGGGCTTACCAAAGGGATGAAAAAACAAGGCATGGACGTTATTTTTGTAGTTCCAAAAGCTTATGGAGACGAAAGCGAAGAAGCAGTGAAAATTGTTAACGCTTCTGATGTTAGTATCGATATGAGATACAGTAACTTGAAAGAATATTTCGATAATGTTACATATATTGAAGTCAATTCGCGACTTATTCCATATGTTGGAACTGATGACTATTTTAATATAGAAAACCAAGAAAAATATTATACCGAAAACCACGACACACTAATTTCGCACAGAAAGTATGAATTTAGTGGCAAATATGGCGAAAACACCATGTTGGAAGTGGAACGCTACGCCATGGTGGCAGCACAAATTGCTAAGGATTTTGAATTTGATATAATTCATGCCCACGACTGGCTTACCTATAATGCTGGCATTGCAGCAAAAAAAGTTAGTGGCAAGCCCCTTGTTGTTCACATGCACGCCACCGAATTCGACCGCTCTGGGTTAGATATTAACACTGTGGTTTTCGACATCGAACGCAAAGGAATGATGGCAGCCGACAGGGTCGTTACTGTCAGCAACTACACCCGAAATATAGTAGTTGAAAAACATGGCATACCTGCCGAAAAAGTTTTCACAGTGCACAACGCCGTTGAACCCAACGAAAGTCAAGCAGTGAAAGAGTATAAGAAAAATATTGATGACAAAATTGTTACTTTTCTAGGTCGTGTTACCTTCCAAAAGGGTCCCGAATATTTTGTAGAAGCAGCACATATGATTCTGCAACGCGACCCCAATGTGAGATTTGTTCTTGCCGGCGATGGCGATATGATGCCAAAGGTAATCCGCCGTGTGGCACAGCTTCGCATGGGCGACAGATTCAATTTTACAGGATTTTTGCGTGGTGCCGAAGTGGATAAAATGTTTGCCTTGAGCGACGTATATGTTATGCCCTCGGTGAGCGAACCATTCGGTATTTCACCCTTGGAAGCCATGAGGTCTAATGTTCCAGTGGTAATATCTAAACAATCGGGTGTTTCGGAGGTTTTACAACATGCCCTAAAGGTTGACTTTTGGGATGTGGAAGCCATGGCAGACGCCATTTATGGACTACTGCACTACCCTGCCCTTTCGGATATGTTCGTAGAACATGGAAAAATTGAAGTGGACAATCTCCTGTGGGAAAATGCCGCATATAAACTTAAATTAATATACAACGAACTTATATAATTATATGAAAACAATATGTTTCTATTTTCAGGTACATCAGCCATTTAGACTAAGAACATACAGATTCTTCGATATGGGCGTAGATCACAACTACTTTGACGAGTACCAAAATCGATATTTGGCACAACGTATTGCCGAAAGATGCTACTTCCCCATGAATGAGCTTTTGTTGAAGCTTATTAACAAACATGGAGATGACTTTAAAATTACATTTTCAATATCGGGAATGGCATTGGAACAATTCCAAAAATATGTACCAAATCTTATTGAAAGTTTTCAAAATTTAGCAAAAACTGGAAATGTGGAATTTTTGGCAGAGACATATTCTCACAGTTTGGCATCCATCATGGACAAAGACGAATTTGAGTTGCAGGTGGAAAGGCACAGCAAAAAAATTGAAGAGCTTTTTGGACAAAAACCCAAAGTTTTCCGCAATACCGAACTAATCTATTCTGATGATATTTCCGAAAGTGTAGCCAAAATGGGCTTCAACGGAATGCTTACCGAAGGTGCCAAGCACGTTTTGGGCTGGAGAAGTCCAAACTTTGTGTATAAAAGTGCCACCAACGATAATTTGAAAATATTGTTGAGAAACTTCAATCTCAGCAACGATATATCTTTTAGATTCTCTAACAGAAATTGGTCGCAATGGCCCATCACTGCAGAGAAATATACCAAATGGATAAACGAACTTCCAGAAGATGCACAAACAGTAAATATCTTTATGGATTATGAAACTTTTGGCGAACATCAGGTGGCAGAGACTGGAATTTTCAACTTCTTTGAAGCACTACCAGAAAATATTCTAAAATCGGGTGATTATAAATTTGCCACTGTTTCTGAAGTTTTCGAAAAATTTGAGCCTGTGGCATCCATTCATGTGCCATGGCCAATGTCGTGGGCAGACGAAGAGAGAGATATCACCGCTTGGCGTGGCAACGAACTTCAAGAAGATGCCTTCGAAAAGCTATATTCACTTAAAGATAAAATCAAGAAAATTGATGATCCAGCTATAAAACGAGATTGGGACTATTTGCAAACCAGCGACCACTTCTACTATATGTGTACAAAATGGTTTTCGGATGGCGAAATTCATAAATATTTCAACCCCTACGGATCGCCCTACGACGCATATATAAACTATATGAATGTGCTTTCAGACTTTATTTTAAGAGTGGAAAAAGCTGTAAAATAAAATATCCTTATCAAATAACAACTTGATATTCAACAAATTAAGCAAGAAATTTGTCTTTTTTAAAATAATAAAATTAAATGAACAAAATTAATCACAAACCTGACTACCTTTTTGAAGTGAGCTGGGAAGTATGTAACAAAATTGGTGGTGTTCACACTGTTTTGTCCAGCAAAGCTAAATTTTTAACAGAAGAATTTAAAGATAATTATATTGTCATCGGACCCGACGTGTGGAAAGAAACACATCAAAATCCGGAGTTTATCGAAAATAAAAATATTATGCGCTCGTGGCGCGAATATGCCGAAAAATCTGGACTTAAATTCAGAATTGGACGCTGGAATATACCCAGCAAACCCATTGCAATTTTAGTGGATTTCACTCCGCATATTGTGCATAAAGATGAAATTCTAACAAAGTTTTGGGAGAGATATCAATTAGACTCCATTGCAGGACATTGGGGCTATATTGAGCCAGTTTTATTTGGCTATGCCGCCGGAAAAATCATTGAAAATTATTATGAGTTCTACGTAAATGCACAAGAAAATATATTGGCACATTTTCATCAATGGACATCAGGTTCAGGGCTTCTATATCTGAAAGATAGAGCTCCACAAGTGGGTCTGGTTTATTCGTCGCACAGCACTACTCTTGGCGAAAAAATGATTTCTGAAAATAAAGATATCCCTTATAATGAAGAATTGGATATTGAGCATTGGACAAATAATTACAATATCCGTTCGGAATTTTCCATGGAAAAAACCTCATTTGTAGAGGCTGATATTGCATGCACCGTTAGCGAAATTCTCAAAGAAGAAGCCAAGTATTTATATGGACGCGAATCGGAAGTGATAACCTACAACGGCTTCGACACCGATTTTGCAATTGGTAAGGATAGAAATATAAATAGAGATGAAAACAGAGAACATCTGCTAAAAATTGCCAAAGCAATTACCAAACAAAATATTTCTAAAGACTCTGTTTTCATTGCCACAAGCGGTGTTGAAAGAATTAAAACCAAAGGTTTCGATCTATTTATCGACTCTTTGGCAAAATATAACAACGACCCCAAATCTGAAAAAGACATTTTGGCATTCGTCATTGTTCCAACGCATATTGTTGGTCCAAGGGAGGATTTGAATATTGAAGAAATTGACTTCAAAAATCCAGCCATTGAAGATTATCTAACTCACTGGATATTCGACTACGACACCAATCCCATTGTTCAAAAAGCTATTAGCTCGGGCTTAAAAAATCGCCCTGAAGATAAGGTGAAAATCATATATATCCCCACATATCTCAATGGAAATGATGGTGTTGTAAACTTAAAATATTACGATTTTATTTCAAGTGTCGATTTTACAATTTTCCCATCGCTTTACGAACCTTGGGGCTACACACCGATGGAAAGTGCAGCTTTGGGTGTTCCAAGTGTAACCAGCTCGCAATCAGGATTTGGACACTGGATTGAGGATAACAAACTCAATGGCAAAGGAGTTTTTGTGTTAAACAGAAGTTCCAAAAATTATGAAGAAGAGAGCCAAAAACTTTATGAAATTATAAATAATTTCACACAATATAAAGAGGAAGATTATAAAAAGCTTTCTCAATCGGCTATAAAACTTGGCGAAGAAACATCATGGAAAAACATGATAAATAAATATTTCCAAGCTTATAGTAGCTGTATAGACCTAAGTCTAGAAAGATTTGAACAGTATAAAACTAAAACATCAATTTGTAAACCCACAAATCAATTTATGAAACAGACAGATGCAGAATGGCGTAAAATTTTAGTCAAAATCGATTTACCAGAAAGTCTTCAACCTCTATTGGAACTTTCCAAAAACTTGTGGTGGTCGTGGAACTGGCAAGCAATTGAACTTTTCGAAAGCATTGACCCAGTGGCTTGGAGGAAGCATAAACAAAATCCTAATGCAATGTTCAACAGCTTGTCGTATGACAAAATTCAAGAGCTGCAAAATAGCAAAGATTTTATTGAAAAACTGAATAAAGTTTATGCCGATTTTAAAGAATATATGAGTAAAGCTCATAAAACCAATGACGAAATGGTGGCATATTTCAGCATGGAATTTGGTATCCACGACTCTCTAAAAATTTATTCTGGAGGTTTGGGAGTATTGGCTGGCGACTACCTAAAAGAGGCTAGCGACTCAAACCGAAATATTATCGGTGTTGGACTTCTATATAGATATGGATATTTCAAACAAGAGATTAGCCACAATGGCGAGCAGATAAACACCTATCTACCTCAAAAATTCTCTGAACTTCCGCTAATTCCCGTTAGAGACAAAAATGGCGAATGGCTAAAAGTTAGCATTGTGCTACCCGGCAGAAATTTATATGCTAAAGTTTGGAGAGTTGATGTAGGAAGAGTTCCCCTATATCTTTTAGATACTGACTTTGAAGATAATAATGATGCCGACCGTGCTGTAACTGCCAGTTTATATGGTGGCGATTGGGAAAACAGGTTAAAACAGGAGATGCTTCTTGGTTTTGGTGGTATTAGATTTTTGAAATCTTTAGGCATTGAGCCAGAAATATATCACCTAAACGAAGGACACGCAGCATTCCTAAGTTTGGAAAGATTGAAGGATTTAATTCAAGAAAACAATATTCCATACAATCAGGCAGTGGAAATTGTCCGCTCTTCTTCCCTATTTACAACCCATACGCCCGTTCCTGCTGGTCATGACTATTTTACAGAAGACCTGCTCAGAGTTTACATCTCTCACTACCCAGAACGTTTGAATATTAGCTGGGATACAATGATGAACCTTGGAAAAATGCACGAAGGCAGCAACGAAAAATTCTCTATGAGTATTTTGGCTACAAAACTTTCGCAAGAGGTGAATGGAGTTAGCAGAATCCACGGTAGAGTTAGTCAAGAAATGTTTAGCGATTTATATAAGGGATATTTCCCCGAAGAACTACATATTGGCTATGTTACCAACGGAGTTCACTACCCCACTTGGACACATAAAGAGATGCAAGAACTTCACAAAGAGCATTTGGGCGATAAGTTTATCAACGACCAATCCAATATGGATATTTGGAAAAAGATAGATAAAGTTCCCAGCAATGAGATTTGGAATATCAGAAAAAAACTGAAATCAGAATTGATGGATTATGTAAAAATCAGGCTTACAGGCGATATGACAAAACGTCAGGAAAGTCCAAGTTTGATATTCAACACCATAAATTCACTCAATGAAAATACATTAACCATAGGTTTTGCCCGAAGATTTGCCACCTACAAAAGAGCTAAACTTCTTTTCACAGATTTGGACAAACTTTCGGCACTGGTAAACAACCCTGAACGCCCAATTCAACTGATTTATGCAGGAAAAGCTCACCCTGCCGACAAATTAGGACAAGAGCTGATACAGCATATTATCAAAATAAGTAGAATGGAACAGTTTATTGGTAAAGTGATTTTTGTTGAAAATTACGATATTCCTTTGGCACAGCATCTAATTTCGGGTTGCGATGTTTGGCTAAACACGCCCACTCGACCCATGGAAGCATCGGGCACAAGTGGCGAAAAAGCTGTTATGAATGGTGTTCTAAACTTCAGTGTATTAGACGGTTGGTGGGGCGAAGGCTACGTCCCCGGAGCTGGCTGGGCACTGAAAGAAGAGAGAACTTATGAAAATCAAGATTTCCAAAATATCTTAGATGCCGAAACAATTTATAATTTACTAAATGATGAAATTGGACCACTATATTATGATGTTAATAATCAAGGTGTTCCAGAAAATTGGATTAAGTATATGAAGAAAAACTTTGCCGAAATAGCACCACGTTTTACCATGAAACGCCAAGTGGACGACTATTACGACAAATTCTACGACACCCTATTTGAGAGAGCCAGATTTATAAACAAAGACAACTATCAAATGGCATCACAATTGGCAAAGTGGAAAAATAAAATGATAAACTCATGGGAAACCATAGAAGTTTTGGATATTGAAACTCCCAATGCTGAAAAAGAGCCACTAATGTTAGGTGAAAATTTTAAGGCTAAAGTAAAAATCGACCTCTCCAATTTAGACCCAGAAGATATAGGTCTCGAAATTGTATTTGCTCAAAAAGAGAAGGATATGATTAGTAAAATCTACAAAAAATTTGATTTAGAAATCAGCAGTTTTGAAGATGGAATTGCCACTTTTGAGGTAGAAATACCCTCTAAAAAAGTTGGAGTTTACGACTACATATTCCGCCTATATCCAAAGAGCGAGATGTTGCCACATAGGCAAGATTTTGGATTAGTAAAGTGGTTTTAGTTGAAAAATAAACTATTTTATCATGACAAATAAAATCAAAATATATTTTAGTTCATTACTAATTATAATGTCATTAATAGGTTTTGCTCAAAAGGCAAAACCTATTAAAACTAAAATCCCCAAACGACCAAAAGCTGCCACTGAATTGGTGGGATTTGCAGCTCCAAAAATGGAGACTGTTCGTATTGGAATCATAGGTTTGGGAATGCGTGGTATAGGTGCTGTGGAGCGTTTTACGCATATTCCCAGTGCCGAAGTGGTGGCACTTTGCGATGTTCATGCCGATAGGGTTGAACGTTCGCAAAAAGTTTTAAGTCAAAGGGGTAAAAATCCAGCTAAAACTTTTAGTGGCAGCCGTGAAGCGTGGAAAGAACTCTGTTTGTTAGATGATGTGGATTTGGTCTATATTGTTACCGATTGGCAAACCCACGCCGATATGTCGGTTTTTGCTATGGAGAACGGCAAACACGTTGCTGTGGAAGTCCCGGGAGCTATGACACTGAAGGATATTTGGCGAATTATAAATACCGCCGAAAAGACCCAAAAGCACTGCATGATGCTTGAAAACTGCGTTTACGACTTCTTTGAACTAACAGTTCTAAATATGGTTCAAAAAGGCTTATTGGGCGAAGTTTTACACGCCGAAGGTGCTTATATCCACAACCTTGAAGATTTTTGGAACTACTACGAAAACGACTGGCGAATGGAGTTCAACTATCACCATCGTGGCGACCTCTACCCTACTCACGGAATGGGTCCAGCGTGTCAGGCACTAAATATTCATCGTGGTGATAAAATGAATATCCTTGTCTCAATGGACACCAAAGCTGTAAATATCCCTGAATATCTAATTAAGAATCGGAAAATATCGGCTGATAGTGCTTACAAGTTCAAAAATGGTCAACACAGCATGACTATGATTCGTACCGAAAAGGGCAAAACCATTCATATTCAGCATGATGTGGCATCGCCACGCCCCTACTCACGTATGTACCAAATTTCGGGAACTAAAGGTTTTGCCAACAAATATCCCTATCAAGGACTGGCATTTGAAGCAACACAAATTGGAGATGATATAGCCCCCGATTTGGAAGACCTAAACTCGCACTCATTCGTTCCTAAAAATGTGATGGATGCCATGATGAAAAAATACAAACACCCCATTCATAAAGAGCTGGAAACCAAAGCCAAAGAGGTTGGCGGACATGGCGGAATGGACTTTATAATGGATTATAGATTAATATATTGTCTTCGCAACGGACTACCCTTGGATATGGACGTTTATGATTTAGCCGAATGGAGCTGTCTGACAGAGCTAAGCCGCATCTCCATCGAAAATGGAAGTGCCCCAGTGGAAGTACCAGACTTCACCCGTGGTGCATGGAATAAGCTAAAAGAGTATAAGCATTATTTTGTGGAGTAGATAGTTTTTAGTTGTGAGTTTTGAGTTTTTAGTTGTGAATTTTTAGTTGGTAAGTAGTCGCCCCTTAAAAAGCCATTT
>LSQX01322561.1_pt2 | contig 31799 bp, 22 predicted proteins | sample 654561 | NCBI WGS metagenome assembly LSQX01 (sample SAMN04489861, study PRJNA283612) | anaerobic digester metagenome | isolation source: 4 biogas reactors fed with cattle manure at either 37C or 55C with and... | place: Denmark: Kongens Lyngby | collected 2014 | reverse complement strand
TCGTCCTCGAGCCCCGGAACTGCCGATCATGCCGGTACTGCCGGCGGGTGGGGCAAGCATCTGCTTGCCCGCGCACCCCCCGGACGAGCAGACGCTCGTCCCTCGTGCGCCCAGCATGGGCATGTACTAACCAACTGAAAGGAGTTGATCGTAAGCAGTGACAGCAAACGTAGCGAACGGCAAGGCCGCGACCGCAAGGGAGCGAGCTGAAGGAAGCCGCTAGCAAAGGCACGGCCGCAGGAACACGAACAGGCAGCGAGGCAGTGTGCGGGCGATGAGTGTGCGAGAGAACACGAAATCCGACAGTCACCGAAAGACGCACGGTGTAGAGCCTGGCGGCGCGGGCCGAAAGTACATGCACCTTACCTGGGGAGGCCCCGGACGTGAGAGCGCCCGGGGAGTCAGCAGAAGCCATAGTAGCGTGGACGCCCGCCGAAAGGCGGGAGGAGCGAAGGGCCGAAGGACAACGAGAGTGCGATCGGTCAACCGTCTTGGAAGGACGGCGGGGAGAGCCGTGAAACAAGGGGGCGCAACAACTGCGGTAGCCACCCCCGCGGCGCGGCGGACGGTGCCGGTGGATTCCGGCACCCGTCCACAAGCGCGCGGCTCCAGTCCGACTTCCAGCGACAAGGAGACAGCAGAAGATGCACAATGAAGAGAACACGGGAACGGCAACACTGGAGACGGTGCTGTCGAGCGAGAACATGCGGGAGGCCTGGCGTTCGGTGAAAGCCAACGACGGAGCCCCCGGTGTCGACGGACTGGATGCCAAGGCGACGCTGGAACACCTGCGGACGCACTGGGGCGGAATCCGTGCCAAGCTGCTGGCCGGGGAATACAAGCCCGGCGCGGTGCGTGCGGTGGACATCCCGAAGGCAAGCGGCGGCACGCGCCGTCTCGGCATCCCCAACGTACAGGACAGGCTGATTCAACAGGCCATCCACCGGACACTGTCCCCGCTCTGGGAGGCGGAGTTCAGCGGGCACAGCCACGGCTTCAGGCCGGGGCGCAGCGCGCACGACGCCATCCGCGAGGCGCAAGGATACATCCGCGAAGGGAAGGTGTGGATAATCAACATCGACCTGAAAGGGTTCTTCGATGAGGTGAGCCACGACATTCTGATGCGGCTGGTCGCGCTGAAGGTGCGGGACAAGCGGCTGCTGCGGCTGATCGGCAGATACCTGCGGGCAGCGATGCAGTTCCCCGACCGGAGCAGGGAGAAGCGCACGAAGGGCACGCCGCAGGGCGGCCCGCTGTCGCCGCTCCTTGCCAACATCTACCTCGACCCGCTGGACAAGGAGATGGAGGCGCGCGGACTCTCGTTCGTGCGCTATGCGGACGACATAGCGGTGTTCGCCTCAAGCGAGCGCTCCGCCGCCCGCATCCTTAAGCGCCTTATAAAGTGGATCGAGAAGCACCTCAAAATCCCCGTGAACCGGGACAAGAGCGGAAGCGGGCCGGTGGACGAGAGCGCGCTGCTGGGGTTCCGGCTTGGCCGGGACGGCGGCGTGTACGTCTCGCCGAAATCCATAGCGGAGCTCAAGACCGAGGTGCGCCGGTTGTGGGACGCGCGGCAGAACCGGACGGAGGAGGGACTGGCCGCCCAATGGGGCAAGTTCATCAATGGCTGGTGGGAATACTTCAAAATCGCGGACAGCGGGTACGAACCGCGCAACCTGAGCGGCTGGATACGCCGCCACATGCGCAAGTGCTTCTGGCTGCGGTGGAGAACGCCGAAAGGGAGACTCAACGCCCTCGCACGCCACGGAGTGAAGGGGCGCTCCCTTGGAATCGCCTACACCGGACTGGGCGCGTGGCGCGTTGCTCGATCACACGCGATGCAACACGCGCTGAAGAACTCGACACTCAACGCGATGGGGTTGTCCATGCCGTGGGACTTCGCGAGGGCACATGTGTGACCCTTGCCGTGTCCAACCGCCGGATGCGGATCCGCATGTCCGGTGGTGTGGAAGGGGCGCTGGGCGCAATCCCATGCGCCCCCATCCGATCCGTGGCTGCGGCCTTGGCGCCAAGTTTGGTGCCCCGCGTGCGGCTAGCCCGACTTCGCCCCATCTCTGCTGGCGCTCTCGCGGAAACAGCCACCAGTGTGGCGCGGACATTCCTGTCTGCGCGGGCAGGCAGGAATGCCTGCCCCACACTACCACGCTCCATCGCTGCGGCTAGCCGGAACGGCTTCGCCCCACCTCTGCTGGCGCTCTCGCGGAAACAGCCCAGCCACTCGCCACCAACCCGACCATCGAGGCTGGTTTTCGACAACCTCGGCATTCTCCGCAACATGTACGGGCGGCACGCATGCCGCCCCCGCCGCCCCGGCGGCGGCACACTGCCTACTGCAACTGCTCCCCCGCATCAATACCACACCTGCCACAGGAACAGCCCCTGTGGCGGTGCGGTGGGCACGCGGGCGGTGCGGGGAGCCTTTTCGGCCAGTAGTTGCGCCACCGCCCCGGGCGGTTCGGCCCCCTGCCCTATGCGCATCAGCAGCCCCACCATGCTCCGCACCTGACGGTACAGAAACCCGCTCCCCTTGACGCGGAACTCGACGCGCTTGCCGTGGCGCCTGAACTCGCACTCCATTATCGTGCGCACGGTGCTCTCGACCGCGCGCTGGGGATTGGCCATGAAGGCCACGAAATCATGCTCGCCTACAAAGTGCGCCGCCGCCTCCTGCAGCGCATCCATATCCAGCGGCCGCCGCACGTGCAGCGCGTAGAGGCGCTTGTGCGGCGGCATCAGGTCGTCGTTCCAGACGAAGTAGCGGTACTCCTTGGCCACCGCGCTGCGGCGCGCATGGAATTGCGCATTGACCACGCGCGCGCCCACGATGCGGATGTCGCCCGGAAGGCGCGCATTGAGCGCCAGCCGCAAGGACCGGGGTGTTATGCGCGTGCCGATATCGACATGCGCCACCTGTCCCATGGCATGCACGCCCTGGTCGGTACGGCCGCTGCCGTGAACCTTGCAGGGATGCCCGACCACCGCCTCCATCCTGGATTCCAGCATCTCCTGGATGGTAAGGTGGTCGGGCTGTACCTGCCAGCCGGCATACGCGGTTCCGTCGTAGGCTATCTTGAGACGGAAGCGGCGCGTGGGAGGGCTAGAGGTATTTGGCGGCATCGGGACGGCGCGCGATCCGTTGAACCATCTGCTTCACTTCCTGCGCGCGTTCGCGGGGGCAGATCAGCGTGGCGTTATCCGACTGGATGACCACCAGATCATGCACGCCGATGAGCGCCGTCAGGCGGTTTTCGGAGACGACGATATTGCCACCGCTGTCGATCGACTCGCTGGAGCCGATGACCACGTTGTTCTTCTCGTCGGCGGCAAAGTGTCCGGCCACCGCTGGCCATGTGCCGACATCGTCCCAGCCGAAGGCCCCATAGGCCATGATGATGTTGTCGGCCTTCTCCATGACGGCGTAGTCTATGGAGACTTTGACCAGGTTGGCGTAGGCGACCTCCAGCAGCGCCTGGAGATCGGCGCTTGACTGGGCGGAGGCGGGAATGTCGATCAGCACCTGCAGTTCGGGCACATGCTCGGCGATCGCCGCCTGCATCGTGCGCACATGCCAGATGAACATGCCGGCGTTCCAGCAGTAGTTGCCGCTGGCGACATACTGGGCGGCGCGCTGGGCGTCGGGCTTCTCGACGAAGCGTTTGGCCTTGTTGAAGCGCGTGGCGGTACGGAACTCGAGCGCCTCGCCGGCCTCGATATAGCCGAAGCCGGTCGCGGGATAGGACGGCGGGATGCCGATGGTCACGATATGCTCCCCCTGCGCGGCGGCGGTGAAGCTGTCGCGCAGTGTCTGGCGGAAGGTCTCGATATCGGACATGAGCTGGTCGGCAGTGAGAATGGCCGCCACGCCCTCCGGATCGCGCGCGGCGACAAGGCCGCAGGCCAGCGCGCAGGCGGCGGCGGTGTCGCGGGGCACCGGCTCGCCGATCAGGTTCTCCGGCGGCAGTTGGCGCGCGACATCGGCGGTCGCATCGAGCAGGTCTTCCGCCGTGATGATCAGCGTCCGCTCGGGCGGCACCACGCCCTCGAGGCGTTCGAGCGCCAGTGCGATCAGCGGACGGCCGCCGAAGAGCGAGATGAACTGCTTGGGACGCGCCGCCGTGCTAAGGGGCCAGAAACGCTCGCCACGGCCACCGGCGAGGATGATTGCGTAGTTGTGTGGGTTCATTGCTTTTCCTTCTGGTAGTCGTAAAGCCATCCGATCCCGTAGAGCGTTAGATCGGGATCGATGACGAAGTTCATGTTGAGCGGGTTGGCAAAGCGCGCGGCGAAGCCCCCCGTGGCAATCAGACGCGGCTCGCCGTCTTCAATCAGCGGCAGGAGCCGTGTCACCGTCTCGCGTAGTGTACCACAAAAGGCCGCCTCAATGCCAAACCGCATCGCCCCCTGGGTATCCTTGGGCAGGCGCGGGGCCGGCCGCAGCCACCATTTGACGTCGGGCAGCAGCGCCGTGTAGTCGTAGAGCGCGCGCGCCATGATGTCGGGCCCCGGTCCGATGACACCCGTGAAGAAGCGCCGGTCGGACGAGATCAGGTCGTAGGTCACAGCCGTGCCGATGTCGATGACCAGTGCCGGTGCCCCGTAGCGTGCTAGGGCTCCCGCGATGTCGGCCAGGCGGTCGGCACCGGTGGTTTCGGGGTGCCTGTAGTCGAGCTTCATCGGCAGGCGGATGGTGTGCGTCAGCAGCAGGGTGTCGAGTCCCGTCTCGCGCTTGACGAGCCGCTTCCACGCGTCGTTGGCCGCCGGCACGACCGAGGCCAGCATGGCACCATCGAAACGCCGCCGTCCCTCCACGACACGCCGCACGGCCGCCGCGCAGCGCACAGCATCGTTCTTGATGCCACCGCTGATCGAGGTCGCGCGCGTGATTCGTCCGTTGGCATAGCAAGCGACGGTCGTCGAGCTGTTTCCCGCATCAATGACAAGTACGGCCATACGTTCCTCTCATTTCTCAAACCACCGACCACTCCAGCGCGAGGTCGACCGCCGGTGCCGAATGGGTCAGGCAGCCGAGCGACAGGGCGTCGACGCCCGTCGCCGCGACATCGCGCGCCCGTTCTAGAGTGATGCCGCCCGAGGCCTCGGTGAGCGATATGCCCTTGGCCAGCTTCACACACTCGGCCATCATTTCGCACGACATGTTGTCGAGCAGCACCCACTCAGGCCGGGCGCGCAGGGCGCTCTGCAGCTCCTGGATGGTCTCGACCTCGACCTCGACCACCAGGTTTGGGAAGCGCTCGCGGGCCGCCTGTACCGCGAGGTCGAGGCGGTCGGGATCGTTGCCGGCCCAGAGGCGGCGGTGGTTGTCCTTCATCAGGATGCGGTCGTAGAGCGCAAACCGGTGATTGACCCCGCCGCCGCAACGCACGCTGTACTTCTCGAAGAGGCGCAGTCCCGGCGTGGTCTTGCGCGTATCGAGCACCTGTGTGCCGAACTCCCTGACCGCCGCCACGAAGCGGCGCGTCAGGGTGGCGATGCCGCACATGCGCTGCATGAAGTTGAGCGCGGTACGCTCGCCGGTGAGGATGGCGGCGGCCGGTCCGCGGAAACGCAGGATGGGGCCGCCGATCGGCGCCTCGCAGCCATCCGGCACGATGGTCTCGCATACAATTGATGGATCGATCCGTTTCAGCACGGCGGCAGCCACACCGCCACCCGCCACGCGGCACGCCTGGCGGGCGAGGATCTCGCCGGTCGCCTGGATGCCGGGATCGACCAGCGCTATGGTTGTGGCGTCGCCGGGACCGACATCCTCCTCGATGGCGCGGTCAATCGCCTCGTGTACACGCGGATCGGCAAGCAGATCAGGCAGCAGCATCAGCAAATCCTCCAGTGGCTCTCCATCTCGACGCAGCCGTCGAAGGTCAGCCGGTTCTCCACCTCGAACGACAGCGCATGGTCGACACGGTGGTAGTGTGTTAGATGATCGGACGAATGTACCGCAAAGGAGATCAGGTAGTGGCCGCTGGCCAGTCCCAGGCGCGGCAGCTCAACCTCGATGCTCCCCTGCCCCGCGACTTCCGGCACGGCAAAGCCGGCGATCTGCGTGTTGCTGCCATGCACCTCGCGCCCCTGGCGGTCGGAGATGGCGAAGCCGAAGACCGGCGCGGCCACCGGCTGGGCGGCACTGTAGTGCAGGCGCAGGCGCAGGCCCTCGTCGGACGGCACGCAGGTGGCCGGCGTGTTGTCGAGGCGCAGCAGCTCCGTGCGCACCACGCGCACCTCGCCGCTGCCCCATTCACGCCGCGGCGGGGCGTCGGGCAGTCGCGCCGCATCCTGGCGCTGGTAGGCCGAGACCATCTCATCGGGAGTACCGAGCCCCTTCACCTCGCCATGGTCGAGCAGCAGGATGCGATCCGACACCGAGCGGATCGTGTGCATATCGTGCGAGATGATCAGCAGGGTCTTGCCGGCGTTGCGGAAGGCGCGCATCTTGTCGAGGCACTTGCGCTGGAAGGCGGCATCGCCGACCGCCAGCACCTCGTCCACCAGCAGGATGTCGGGATCGACCTCGACGGCCACGGCAAAGCCGAGGCGCACGTACATGCCCGACGAGTAGTACTTGACCGGCTGATCCATGAAGTCGCCGATACCGGCGAAGGCCGCCACGGCATCAAAGCGTTCCGCCATGCGGCGGCGCGGTATGCCCATGATCGCGCCGTATAGAAAGACGTTCTCGCGGCCCGTCAGGTCGGGGTGGAAGCCCGCGCCAAGTTCCAGCAGCGAGGCCACCGTGCCATAGGTGCGCACGGTGCCGCGGCTGGGGCGCAGCGTGCCGGCCACAATGCCCAGCAGCGTGCTCTTGCCGGCGCCGTTGGCACCGATGATGCCCAGCGTCTCGCCGCGGTTCACGGTAAAGGAGACATTCCGCAACGCATGAAAGGGCGGCGCGCGACGGCTGGGACGCAGGGCGTCCAGCACAGTCGATTTTAGTGTGCGTCCGGGACCGTGCATCCTGAAGCGCTTGTCGACGCCCTCGACGATGATCGCCGGCGTGCCGGCCTTTCCGGTATGGGGGGCGCGGTTCATAGCACGTCTCCGAAGTTACCCTCAGACGACTGGAAGAGGGCCAGTCCAGCTACCAGCACACATACGGACACCGCCGCCGAGATGGCAAAACCACCCGCCGCCGGTGCCAGTCCCAGGAAAAAGGCGCGGTAGGCGCCCAGGATGCCGGTCATCGGATTGAGATAGACCAGCCACGGGGCTAAGTCGTAGGCGGCCAGGAACTCGATCTGGCGCGACGCCGGGTAGAAGACCGGCGTCAGGAAGAACCAGGCCATCGAGGCCACGCCGATGATGTGCTCCGTATCGCGGAAGAAGACGTTGGAGGTGGCGATCAGCAGCGCCAGGCCGAGGCAGAGCGCCGTCTGCGCCAGCAGGGCCAGCGGCAGCCAGCCGACCGGGCCGAAGGCCGGACGGGTGAAGGCCAGATAGGCCAGCAGCACCAGCAGTGTCAGCAGGAAGTTGAAGGCGTTGGCCAGCACCATCGCCAGCGGCAGCAGCAGCCTCGGGAAGCGGGCCTTCTTGATGAGGTTGGAGTTGCCCGTGATGGCGTGCAGGGCATCGTTGAAGCAGGTCGCGGTATACTGCCATACGATGATGCCCGTGATCAGGTAGGGCATGAAGTCGAACGTCTCCCCGCCGATCATGCTGGTGCGGATGCCCAGTATGCCGGCGAAGATGGCATAGATGGCGATGAAGCAGATGGGCGTCAGCAGCGACCAGAAGAAGCCCAGCACCGAATTCTTGTAACGGATCTTGACGTTGCGGACGACCAGCATCAGCAACAGCTCGTGCCGTTCAAGCCATGATGTACCCGAAAAGGACATGGTCATATTAGACTATAAAACCCCGCCGGGGGATAGTTCAAAAAACAAGGGCGTGTTGGAAGGGCGAGAAACAGGGTTCGGGGTTCAGGGTTCAGGGTTCAGGGTTCAGTAACGCCGACCGCCCCTGCGGGGCGGTTGGAACAGGCCAGAGACGCCACTATGTCGCGAGCTTTGTCGGTAATTTTGTCGCCTTTGTCGAAAGCGGCTTTTTTCCTCACGGAGGCACGGAGACACAGAGGCGCGGAGAGGGGGTGGGAGAGAACCGTTTGCGACACAACTCAGTTGTATCGCAGAAGAGGGTAAAAATGTTCCAAAGTTATGGGCCGGCGCCTGTACCGAACCACCCCGCACGCCGCACCGGCACAGGCTCACGGTACGGCAACCGAGAGGTAGGGCGAGCCGTCCACGTCACGCCGCTACGCGGTGTGACCGGCGAGCCGCACAAAGGCGATGAACCGCCAAGACGCCAAGAGCGCCAAGTGAATTTCGTAATTTTACATTTGTGATTTGCGATTGGAGAGCTCGCGCTCGTTCTCGTCCTCGAGCCCCGGTACTGCCGGTATTGCCGGCGGTGGCAAGCGTCTGCTTGCCCGCGAAACCGAGGACGCGCAGACGCTCGTCCCTCCCGTGGCTGCGGCCCCGGCGTTTTGTCTGATGCCCTGCGTGCGGCTAGCCGGGACGGCTTCGCCCTACCTGTGCTGGCGCGCTTCTGCATGAGCGCCTCCCTCAGTGTGGCGCGGACATTCCTGTCGTGGAAGACAAGGTGTAGGAGACAAGATGCAAGCGCGGAGCACACACTCTAAACCCTCTCTTAAACTCACTCTTAAACTCATTCTTAATCGGCACGCTTACTCCACCCGCTTAATCTTTAGCTTTTGACAAAGTGTGGGGACAAGGTGTGGAGACAAAGTGTTGGGACAAGGTGTGGAGACAAGGTGTATTGTTTACCCCTGTCACTAGCCGGTTAAGTGCCGCCATGCCGCGGGATTGACCCGCCCCGCCAAACCAAGTACGATTGCCCCCGATTGGCGTATGCTGGCGGGAAAAACAAGATGAAGAGAGACAATGTTGAGCTTGCGGAACGGAATGGACCCTGGCCGAGGGAAAAGGCCTGGGCGTGGCATGACGCGCAGCCTTGGTATCGCGGCTGCAACTACATGCCGGCGAGCGCGGCGAACCGCGTCGACCAGTGGCAGTCGCACGGCAGCGGGGCGCGCTTCGCCGAGGTGGAACGCGAGTTCGCGCTCGCCCGCGAGGTCGGTTTCAATGCGATGCGGCTCATCATCGAGTGGCAGGGTTTTGCCGTCTGGCTGCAGGAGCCGGACGCCTTCCGCGCGAACTTCGAGCGCTATCTCACGTTGCTTGATACGTACGGGATGCGCGCGTTCGTCGTCCTGGGCAACGACTGCTCGCGTCCGAAGTACATGTGGTCAATGCCGCAGCTTGGCGAGCAGTCATACGACATCGGGTACCACGGCGGGCGCAAGAGGACGCAGCATGGCAGCTTCAGCGAACCCGGCTACCTGATGGTGGACGAGCCCGGCTACCGTGAGAAGTTCTTCGCCTTCTGCCGCGAGCTCGTCGGCAAGTACGCGCACGACCGCCGCGTCGCGATGTGGGAGATGTGGAACGAGCCGGGGGCCAGCAACCGCGGCATGATGTCCGCGCAGCTCCTGAAGGATCTCTTCGCGCTCTGCTGGAAGATCGATCCCGACCAACCGCTTGCGGCCAATCTCTGGAGCTCGGGCACCCGGCAGGTGGCGAACGGCGGGGAACCGCCCGAGATACAGCGCCTGGCGCTCGACCTTTCGGACGTCATCGCCTATCACGGCTATCACGACGCGGCGCTTCAGGAGAAGCTCGCGGACGCCTTGTCAAGGCGCTGGGGACGTCCCCTCTACAACACGGAATGGCTCCAGAGGATGGGCGGCTGCGAGTTCCCCGACAACTACGCGTTCATGGCCCGCCGCAAGATCGGCGCGTTCAACTGGGGTCTGGTCAACGGCAAGTACCAGACGCACGAGCCGTACGAGCCGATGTGGAAGACCAAGTTCGACTTCCGGGGCGGCGATCCGACGCGCTGGTTCCACGACCTCTTCCGCATCTCGCACCATCCGTACGATCCCTACGAGATCGCCGTGGCGCGCAACATCAACGCCTGGGCGGATCTCGACAGCAAGGGCGAGTCGCTGCGCGCGAAGATCGCGCGGTCATGCAAGATCACGGACGAGGACATGTGGTACGGCTACCGGCGCACGAAGTTCGACTTCGGCGGACGCGGGGCGTGGATCGTCGAGCCCTCGACCTTTGCCGCCGGGGGGATGCCCTGGACCTGGACGATGCAGTGGGCCGAGGCTTTCGTCGACCGCACGGGCGTGCTTGATCTTCTCAAGCGCGGCTACCACCACGTGACGATCGACCTTTTCGATACGCGCATGGACGGGAACGGCCTCGAGGCGGCGGCCGCGTACCAGGCGTTTCTCGTGAAGGAACTCGGCTTCGCGCCGAAGGCCAATCTCGTGGGAATGAGCTGGGGCGGCTTCTTCTCGACGCGCTATGCGGCGGCCTATCCGGAGAACGTGCGCAGGATCTGTCTTGACGCGCCGCTCCTCAACTTCGACGGCTTCGCCAATCCCGACTACGGGCGCATCGGTATCTGGGCGCACCGCAGGCCGGCGGACGGCGTGTGGTCGCAAGACCCCGAATTGCCCATCAACAAGGCGGAGGAGATCGCGGCCGCCGGGATACCCGTCCTGCTCGTCTACGGCGGCGCGGATACCGTTGTTCCGCCCGCGCATAACTGCCTGCCTTTCGCGGAGCGCTTCAAGGCGGCGGGCGGCACGCTCACGGAAATCCCGCGTGATCTCTTCGGACACCATCCGCACGGGCTCGACCCGGACAAGCTGAAGCCCATCGTCGACTTCCTCGGGCCGGATGAGCAGGCGTAGCACGGGCATCCTGCCCGTATTCCGGGGCGGGACGCCCATGCCACGGGGGAACCTGCAAAGGCGCAAGGAACGCCAAGGTAAGCGGTGTGACCGGCGAACCGGACAGTTGATAAACCGCCAAGACGCCAATAGCGCCAAGTTTAAGTCAATATTCCGACTAGCCGCCCCGGCCAGAGTACCGCCTTCAGGCGGAAGTGGTTCAGGGGCTTCAGCCCCGTTCCCATGCCCTTTTTTCAAGAAAAAAGGGCTTCGCGGGTCTGAAGGCCCTTGTTGACTTCCGGCTGAAGGGGGTGTTGACTTATTGCAAATCCCTGCTGCATTTTTATCAGGAACTCATGAAATCAGGAATTTGTTTGTGGATACCGCGCATTCTTGCACTTTTCTTGAGTTCTTGAGTTCCTGATTAATCCGCGCGGACAATAAATCAACAGTCCCTGAAGCCGGTACTCCGACGCGACTGCGGCACCCACGTAGATACTGTACCGTCAGCCGCGCAAGACCAACCACAAAGGCAGCACGGTACGGCGGGCACGCGGCGGGGACGCCGCGTCTACCACGCTGCCCCTTCAGCCTTACCCACCGCCCCGCGTCCCCTCACCCTTTTACACACCACCGCACCGGCATCCATCTCGGCGCGATGCCTTACCCACCGCCCCGCGTCCCCTCACCCTTTTACACTCTCCTTTTACACTCTTCGATCATACGACTAGGTCGTATGATCAACAAGCGCGACAAACGACGACAGGCGACAACGGCTTGCATCCGGCAAACAACCCTTCTTCCCCAGCACTATATCCCGCCCCTACAGGGCTAGTCGTTTTTAGCCCCATTACCCAGGGCGTTGCCCTGGGCTGGTATATTTCGCCCCTTCAGGGCTTTCATCAACTTTGTCGCGAGAGCTTTGTCGGTAACTTTGTCGCCTTTGTCGAAGGCAACAGGAAAGCTCACGCGAAGGCGCGAAGCCGGGCCAAGAGCAAGCGGGTGGATGAAGCGTGCCGATTAAGAGTGGGATTAAGAGAGGGTTTGGAGTGGGTGCTTCGCACTACACCTTGTCCCCACGCCTTGTCTCCTACACCATGTCCCCCACCCGTTTCCATCCCGTTTCCCTCCTTGCCCAACGCCCCCTGTCGTGCTAACTTGTTGTTAATCTCCGTGTCTACGCCACGGTCGCCATGGAACCATAGGACTACCGCATGCCGCTCAGTTGGAATGAAATCCGCCAGAATGCCATCCGCTTCTCGCGCGAATGGGCTGAAGAAGGCCGCGAGGTGGCCGAGGCCAAATCCTTCTGGGATGAGTTCTTCGGCGTCTTCGGTGTCCGCCGCCGTCTTCTGGCGACCTTCGAGGAACCCGTCCGCAAGATCAGCGGCCAGTACGGCTACATCGATCTCTTCTGGCCCGGCACCATGCTCGCCGAGCACAAGAGCCGCGGCAAATCCCTCGACGAGGCCGAGTCCCAGGCCTTCAGCTACATTCGTGATCTAGCCCGCGAGCAGCGCATCGAGGAACTTCCCCGTTTCGTCATCCTCTCCGATTTCGAGCGCATCGCGCTGTACGATCTCGAGCCCGAGGATCAACCCAACCTGACGCCCTTCGAACCCCGCCATTACTATAAGAATGAGTTTCCGCTAAAGGAACTCCATAAGCACCTCCACGACTTCGCCTTCATCGCCGGCTACCGGCAGCACCGCCTGCGCGACGAGGATCCCATCAACATCCGGGCCGTCGAGATACTAGGCGATCTCCATGACGCGCTGGCTGCCGGCGGCTACACAGGCCATGACCTTGAGCGCTTTCTTGTCCGTATCCTTTTCTGCCTTTTCGCCGATGATACCGGCCTTTTCGAGCCCGACAGCTTCAAGCTCTTCATCGAGAACCGCACCGCTGCCGACGGCTCCGACCTGGGGCTGCACCTGGCGCAGCTCTTCGAGGTGCTGAACACCCCGATCAAGAACCGCCAGGCGCATCTCGACGAAATGCTGGCCGCCTTCCCGTACGTCAACGGCGAGCTTTTCAAGGAGCGTCTCGCCTTTGCCGCCTTCAACCGCGCCATGCGCGACGCGCTGATGCGATGCACGGAGTTCGACTGGTCAGCCATCTCGCCTGCCATCTTCGGCTCGCTCTTCCAGGGCGTGATGGATCCCGCGGAACGCCGCCAGACCGGCGGACACTACACGTCCGAACGCGACATCCTCAAGGTCGTCAACGCGCTCTTCATGGACGACTTGCGCAAGGAATTCGAGTTCGCCCGGCGCAGCAAGTCCCTGCTCAGGCAGTTCCACCGCAAAATCGGCACCCTCCGCTTCCTCGATCCGGCGTGCGGCTGCGGCAACTTCCTGGTCATCACCTACCGCGAACTGCGCCTGCTGGAAATTGAAGTCCTCCAAGCGCTGTTCGGGGATGAGGTACAACAGGAACTGGACATACAGGTGCTTTCACAGGTGGACGTCGACGCCTTCACCGGCATCGAGATTCAGGAGTGGCCCGCTCGCATCGCCGAAGTCGCCATGTGGCTAATGGACCACCAGATGAACATCCGCCTTTCGGAAGCGTTCGGCCAGTACTTCGTCCGCCTGCCCCTCCGCAAATCCGCCAACATCGTTCTCGGCAACGCCCTGCGGCTCGACTGGAAGGCGGTTCTGCCCCCCGAACAATGTTCCTACGTGCTCGGCAACCCGCCCTTCATCGGCAAACAGTTTCAAGATGTCTCGCAAAAGGCGGATATGAAGTTGGTCTGGGGCAAGGTCAAAGGCGCGGGCGTACTCGACTATGTCACCTGCTGGTATGCGAAGGCAGCCGACTATATACAGGACTCCGCGATCTGCGTCGGGTTCGTTTCGACCAACTCCATTTCCCAGGGTGAACAGGTCGGTGTGCTTTGGAACACGCTTTTCCAACAGAACGTCAAGATTCATTTTGCTTACAGAACCTTCGCGTGGGCAAGCGAAGCACGTGGCAAAGCGCATGTGCATGTGGTGATCATCGGGTTCGGCTGTTTCAACCCGATGCGGAAACGGATTTACGAATGTGACGGCGACAAGGTCACTTGCGAAGAGGTTGAAAATATCAACCCGTACTTGGTCGAAGGCAACGATGTGTTCCCCGTGTCACGAAGTGTGCCGCTGTGCCCTGTACCCAATATGATGTTCGGCAGTATGCCGAACGACGGGGGAAACCTGTTGCTGTCAGATAAAGAAGCTGCCGCACTTGAGAAGGCTTATCCTGCTGCTGCCAAGTGGATACGTCCCTTTATCGGTTCAGAAGAGTTGATTAACGGTTGTCCGCGTGCCTGCTTGTGGCTTGTAGATGTTTCTCCCCACGAGATACGCAATTGTTCCGGCGTGCTAAAACGTGTAGAAGCGGTGCGCGATAAGCGAAGCATCAGCACAAGGGCGGAAACGCAAGCCTTGGCAAAGACACCCGCTTTATTCGGAGAGATACGGCAACCAACCACCCGGTATCTTGCCATCCCAAAAACATCGTCGGAAAGACGGGCTTTTATTCCCATCGCATTTCTTGGCCCTGATGTGATCGCAAGCACTGAGATATTCACCATCCCCGACGCCACGCTGTACCACTTCGGCATATTGACCTCCACCATGCACATGGCATGGATGCGGCAGGTGTGCGGACGTCTGAAATCCGATTACCGTTACTCAGCGGGGCTGGTCTACAATAACTTCCCATGGCCGCGACTCGACCTGCCGCTTCAGGAGGGTGACGTCCGCGTCCGGGAAGCAGCGTCACGGATCTATTGGTCCTCCTATCATGAAGGCGGGGAAGACGAAAACGCCTTCCGCCCACAACCGAAGCCCCCGACCGTCCGCCTGATCGGCGATGCGCGGAAAATAGCGGCAGTTGAGGCCAAGGCAAAGGCCGTGCTCGATGTGCGGGCGCGGCATCCGCTCGCGACGCTGGCCGACCTCTACGACCCGCTGACCATGCCGCCGGATCTGGTCAAGGCGCATGCCGACCTCGACCGCGCGGTGGACCGCTGCTACCGTACCGCACCCTTTACCTCCGAACGCCAGCGCGTGGAGTTCCTCTTCGCCCTCTACGAGCACTACACCTCGCCGCTTCTGCCAGCCACCGAAACAAGGCGCAAGCGCTCAAAGGCACGAGCAGTTTCGTCACCATCCCGCAAAGGCAAGAGGTTTTGAAAGAGTGTGATTACCGTCTCGCCGGACATTCCCCTTGCCGTTTGCGCGCTTCTCATGCATACTATGACTTTTCACAGGCCCAGACGGGTTTTGAGGAGAAGGACGACATGCAGAAGACTTTGGCTTTGCGACTCTACGGCGAGAACGACCTCCGGCTCGAGCGGTTCGAGCTGCCGGAGATTGCCGACAATGAAATCCTGGCGGAAGTAATCTCCAACAGCATCTGCATGTCGGATCACAAGGCGGCCGCGCAGGGCGGACGGCACAAGCGCGTGCCGGCAGATTGCGCCACCAACCCCATCATCCTCGGCCACGAGTTCTGCGGAACGCTGCTGAAGGTCGGCCCGGCGTGGCGTGACCGCTTCCAGCCCGGCCAGAAGTTCGCCATCCAGCCGGCGCTCAGCATGAAGGGGCGCGAGCACATGGCCCCCGGCTACTCCTACCCGCATATCGGCGGACACGCCACGCACGTCATCATCCCCAACGACGTGATGGAGCACAACTGCCTGCTGCCCTACGATGGCGACGCCTTCTTCAAGGCCTCGCTGGCCGAGCCGGTCTCGTGCATCGTCGGTGCCTACAAGAGCAGCTACCACTACACCCCCGGCACCTACGTCCACCAGATGGGCGTGCGCCGCGGCGGCTGCATGGCCGTGCTGGCGGGCGCGGGCCCCATGGGACTCAGCGCGATCGACCTAGCCCTGCATGACGAGACCTACCGCCCCGCCGTGCTGGTCATCACCGACATCGACCAGACGCGCCTAGACCGGGCAGCCGCAATCTTCTCGCCGGCCGAGGCCGCGAAGTGCGGCGTGAAACTGCACTACGTCAACACCACCGCCCACGACGACCCCGTCGCCGCGCTGAAGGCGCTGACGCCCGGCGGCCAGGGCTATGACGATGTCATGGTCTTCGCGCCGGTGGCCGCGCTGGTCGAGCAGGCCTCCGACATCCTGGGCCTCAACGGCTGCCTCAACTTCTTCGCGGGTCCCACCAAGACCGACTTCAAGGCGAAGATGAACTTCTACGATGTTCACTACATGGGTCACCATGTCGTCGGTTCGTCGGGGGGCAACAAGGAGGATCTGCAGGACTCACTGAACCTGATGAGCGCCGGCAAGATCGACCCTGCCGTGATGGTCACACACGTCGGCGGCATCGACTCCGCAGCCGAGACGACCATCAACCTGCCCTCGATCCCCGGCGGCAAGAAGCTGGTCTATACGCACATCTCGATGCCGATGACCGCCATCAGCGACTTCGCCGCCAAGGGCAAGGACAATCCGCTCCTCGCCGGACTGGCGGAAATCTGCGAGCGAAACCGCGGGCTGTGGTCGCTTGAGGCCGAGCAGTTCCTGCTGAAGAACGCCAACGTGATTGGCTAACGCGCGGGGTGCGCTTCACAATTGTGGATGCGCACCCGGAATCCAGTAGCCAGAATCCAGAATTCTGAATGTAACGCTACTCCTTTCGCGTTCCATTTAGTGCCTATGCACCGGTACAAGATTCTGGATTCTGAATTCTGAATTCTGCGATTCAACCTTGTTGAATCGCACTAACGCACAAACGGCGACATCGCGCGCAGCTTGGCCACGATGCGGGGCATGTGCTCCAGCACGTAGTCAATCTCGCGCGCGGTGGTATAGCGGCTGAGGCTGAAACGGATCGAGCCGTGAGCCGCCGTGAAGGGTATGCCCATGGCGCGGATCACATGCGATGGCTCCAGCGAGCCCGACGAGCAGGCCGAACCCGACGAGGCGCAGATGCCCAGATCGCTGAGGTGGTAGAGGATCGCCTCCCCCTCGATCAGCGCGAAGCTGATGTTGGTGGTGTTCGGCACCCGGTGCGCGCGGTCACCGTTGACGCTTGTATCGGGACAGCTCTCCAGCAAGCCTTTCTCAAGACGATCACGCAGGATCGCCACGGTATCGCTCTCCGCCAGATGTTCGCGCGCCAGGTCGCAGGCGCGGGCCAGGCCGGCGATGTAGGGCACGTTCTCAGTACCGCCGCGGCGTCCGTGCTCCTGGTGTCCGCCCACCATGTAGGTCTTCAGGCGTGTACCGCGGCGGATGTAGAGCACGCCGATGCCCTTGGGCGCATGCAGCTTGTGGCCGGCGAAGGAGAGCAGATCCACCGGCACGCGGCGCACGTCGATCGGCACCTTGCCGGCAGCCTGTACCGCGTCGGTATGCAGCACGGCACCGGCGGCCTTGACCATGCGGGCGATCTCCTCCATCGGAAAGAGCACCCCCGTCTCGTTGTTGGCCCACATGAGCGAAACCAGGGCCGGGCCGGATTGCAGCTCGCGGCGCAGATGGTCGAGATCGAGCAGCCCGCCACCGTCGACGCCGATCTCGACGACGCGGTAGCCGTGGTCGTCGTGGAAGTGGCGGCAGGGCCCCAGCACGGCGGGATGCTCGACCCGCGAAGTGATGATCGTGGCGGCAGGACCGAGGATCTCGGCGGCACCGTAGATCGCCATGTTGTTGCTCTCGGTACCGCAGCTCGTGAAGACAATCTCCGAGGGATCGGCGTTGATCAGCGCCGCGACGCGCGCACGCGCCTCCTCGACATCACGCATCACCTCGCCGCCAAAGCGGTGCATGCTCGACGGATTGCCCCACTTGGTGGTGAAGTAGGGCTGCATGGCCGCGATGACCTCCGGCGCGACGGCGGTCGTGGCGTTGTTGTCCAGATAGACGAGCGGCGTGGACATGTCAGCGCTCCTCCTCGACGACGATGTCGCTGGAGACGAGCTCGCGCAGCTTGGCCTCGACAAGACCACTGCGGGTCAGCTCGGCACTCTGGCAGCCGGCGCACATGCCGCGGAAGGCGATGATCACGCGCGGGCCGTCGATGTCCACCAGCTCGATGTCGCCCTGGTCGCGGCGCAGCACGGGGCGGATCTCGCGCTCGATGACATCCTGGATCATCTGTATGCGCTGCAGATTGGTCAGCTTGCGCTCGGGTCTGGGCGCGCTCTTGCGCGCCTGCCGGTCGGCCAGCTCCTGGTCGAGCAGCGCCTGCAGGTCGGGCTTGCACTGGCCGCAGCCGCCGCCGGCCTTGCAGAAGTTGGTGATCTGCTCGACACTCGTCAGGTTGTTCTCCCGCACCACGCGCAGCACCTCCTGCTCCGAGACGCCGAAGCAGGCGCAGATGATCTTCTCGTCGTGCAGGTCGCGCACCACCGTCTCGCCCGTGCGGTAGTTGTGGATGGCGGCCTCGAGCGCCTCGCGCCCCATCACGGAGCAGTGCATCTTCTGCTCCGGCAGGCCGCCCAGATAGTCGGCGATCTGCTGGTTGGTGATCTGCTCCGCCTCCTCGATGGTCTTGCCGAGCACCATCTCGGTCAGCGCCGAGGAGGAGGCGATGGCGCTGGCGCAGCCGAAGGTCTTGAACTTGACCTCGGCGATCCGCTTGTCCGGCCCCAGCTTGAACATCAGCGTCAGCGCATCGCCGCAGGCGAGCGAGCCGACGGTGCCGACGCCATCCGGGTTTTCAATCGTGCCGACGTTCCGCGGATTGCGGAAGTGATCCAGAATCTTTTCCGTATAGTCCCACATGTCTAGCTCCCCTCGCCCATCGCCGCGGCGCGGCTCAATGCTTGAAACTGCGCTGCCCGGTGAAGACCATCGCCACGCCGGCCTCGTTGCAGCAGTCGATCACGTCCCAGTCGCGCAGCGAGCCGCCCGGCTGGACAATGGCCGACACCCCTTCGCGGATGCCGACCTCGACTCCGTCACGGAACGGGAAGAAGGCGTCGGAGACCATGCAGCTCCCCTCCAGGCCGCCGTGGCAGGCGGCGACCTCCTCGTCCAGTTCGGCGCGGCGCGCGGCGTCCGGCAGCTCGTTGTAGGGCTTGCCGAAGCGCTCGAATGAGAGCCAGTCGGCCAGCTTGCGGTAGGCCTTGTCGCGCGCGATCTCGGCCACGCCGACGCGGTCCTGCTCGCCGGTACCGATGCCCACCGTGACGCCGTCCTTGACGTAGAGCACGGAGTTGCTGGTCACGCCGGCCTCGACCAGCCAGCCGAAGAGCAGGTCGTCGAGCTCCCGCGCCGTCGGTGTGCGCCTGATCTCGTGCGTGACGCCCTGATACGTAGCCGCCGCAGGCAGGAAACCGGCCGTTGTGCGCACGGTCGGCATGAAGGACCACTGGGCCACCAGGCCACCGTCGATCAGCGACTTGAAGTCAACGAAGCGCTCCGCCGCGAAGCTCTCGAGACGCGCGATATTGTCGATGCGCATCACACGCAGGTTCTTCCTGGCGGCGAGGATATCCATCACACCCGGCGCGAAATCGGGTGCCAGCACCACCTCGGCGTAGTTTTGCGCGATCTGCCGCGCGGTCTCGATGTCGCACGTGCGGTTGAGCGCGATGCAGCCGCCGAAGGCCGCCAGACGGTCGGCCTTGTTGGCGCGGTAGTAGGCATCGGCCAGCGAGCCGGCCTTGGCGACGCCGCAGGGGTTGTTGTGCTTGACGATCACCGCGCAGGGTGTGTCAGCGAGGTAGCGCAGGATGTTGAGGGCATTGTCGGCATCGGTCAGGTTGATCTTGCCGGGGTGCTTGCCGAACTGGAGCAGTTCCGGATCCGAGGCCAGGTAGCGCCCTGGCTGGATGGAGACCACATCGGCCAGCGCCAGGTTGCCGTTGATAAGCTTGTACATGGCCGCCGGCTGGTCGGGGTTCTCGCCGTAGCGCAGTCCGCGCACCTCGTCGCCGATCTTCCAGACCACCTTCTCATAGCGCAGAGTCTGGCGTTCGGAACCCGTACCGAAGCTGATCTCCAGCTCGGGCGGGAACGGGTCGTCGAGGATGGTGCGGTAGGCGGCTTTAAGGTCTTTGTTCGGCATGGGTCTTTCCTGTCGGGTAAGGCTAAGGGACATCAAACGAGGTATTATGCCCCAAACTGACCGATTTGGCAAGAGAGAGGTTGGGGGGTTGGGTAAGCTCACTTAAACACTTAAACGCATTGTGGTTGCATAAGAATGATCCGCGCGTATACTGTATCCATGCCAGTTCACCACCCTCCGAACCTTGTTGCGCGCTGGCGTTGCACCGTCATGGCCGCCCTGCTAGTCGCTGCCGGAGCCGCGCTAGCCGCGCCCGCGTTCCGCGGCGCCCAGAATCTGCCCGGCCTCGGGCTGCGCCTGCGTCCGCTGGCCGGTGGCACCGCCGAGCCGTTGCCGCAGCCGAAGGCCTATACCTACACCTTCAGGCGCAACGGGCACGAGGAGCAGCGCGTGTTGCATGATCCGCATGAACTCTGGTATGCCACGCAGCACGGTGCCCAGTGGCGCGACGCGCATGGCAATATGCTGGTTATCGGGCATGTGAAGCGCCGGCTACCGCGCATTGAGAGCGAGCTCCCGCATATACCGCATGAGGCGTTCGAGGCGGCCATGGAGACCGGGGAAGCGCGTCTTGATCCGGATAACAACGAGCATCTCGCCTGCTGGGTGGCGGCCTTCGGGGGCTTCCCACCCAGCCCCCCCGAGAACCTGCGGACAGGCAACAATCTGGCCCAGGCACGCTACTATCCTACCGGTCGTCGTGATACGCTGGCGTATCTTTTCCGTGTGCGTCCGCGCTCGCTCGCGGCGCAGGCCGCTTCCGTCCCCTGGTTCTGCGCCATAGTGCGTATTGGCGACAACACGCCTCCCGCAAAGGTGCGGCAGGCTTTCGAGACGCAGTTCCTCCCCACGGTCGCGGCATTGCCTTCCGCATCGCAGAGCGGTGAACGCGAACTGCGCTCGCGGACGCTGCCAACCCGCGGGGCGGGAGCGCCCAGGTCGTCGCCCGCCCGCGAGGCCGCGCGCAAGAGCATTGCCAACCTCAAGGATTGGTGGGTGGCCGAGACCCCGGAATATGTGATCCTCTCCGACATCCGCAGCTCCACCGGACGCGCGCTCATCCGCGAACTGCAGGAGACCCTGCCGGTGCTGCGCGCCGCCTACGCGCAACTGGTGCCGCCCGACCGCGATGCCGAGGAGTTCGGCGTCGTGCGTATCTTCGAGGATCCCGAGGCCTACCGCAGCTACGTCGGCCCCGCCCACGCGTGGAGCAGCGGAATCTGGGATCCGCAGCGCCGCGAGCTGGTGATCCAGGCACAGGAGCGCGCCCGCGACGTGACGATGGAGATCATCCGCCATGAGGGTTTCCACCAATACCTGCATCAGGCGATGCCCGGGGTCGAGCATGCCGTCTGGTTCAACGAGGGGCACGCCTGCTTCGTCGAGTCGGCGCGCATCGGCGGCGGCCGGCGGGTCACCTTTCCCGAGAACCAGCGGGTGGATGAGCTTTTGAAGCATCTGCCGGAGGTCGCGGCCCGCATCCCGGTCATCCTGCGGGCGGATATAGCCGCCTTCTATGCCGGCGACGACCGTGTGCGCTCGCTTAACTACACCACGGCGTGGGGGCTGGTCTATTTCCTACGCAAGGGCGCACCATCGCGGCGCATGCGGGACTACGAACAGATTCCTGACGCCTACCTGAAGCATCTGGCAGATGGAAAAGATGCCGCTGCGGCGACTGCCGCAGCCTTCGCGGGGATCGACATGGAACGTTTCCAGCAGGATTTCGCCGAGTTCTGGCGGCGCCACCGCGGCGCGGCGCGCCAGTATGATCCGCTGCGCGGGCGGTAGCCGCCGCCTGCGGCGGGGAGGTTGGAAAGGGCGAAAAACGCCACTTTGTCGCGAGCTTTGTCGGTAACTTTGTCGAAAGCAACAGGAAAAGCCCAGACAAAGCGCGAAGGCGCGAAGGATTTTAACCGCAGATGTCCTGCTTCGCAGGCACATGTGCGCAGATTTCCGCAGATTGGAATGCGGTGCCTCAGACTAGTGGGGGCACCGCCCAGCGGGGCGGTGGTAGTAGCAGTAGGCAGTGGCAGTGGGCAGTGGCGGGGACGATTATTGCGNNTGGCTCGCAATCTAGAGGGTAAAAGGGGAGCCTAACTTTGTCGCGCTTTGTCGGTAACTTTGTCGCCTTCGTCGAAACCAGTTGGTGGTCTCTCACGGAGGCACGGAGGCGCGAAGGCGCTGGGAAACGGAACCGCGAATGCACGCGAATTGATGGTGTTTTTTTTAACCGCGAAAAACGCGAAAAGCGCGAAAGGTGAGCCGCGAATGGACGAATGCACACAAATGCACACAAATATGGATTAGGCGGGTGGATGAAGCGTTGCCGATTAAGAGTGAGATTAAGAGAGGGTTTAAGTGAGTGCTTCGCGCTTGCACCTTGTCTACGCACATCTTCGTCCCATTCGTCCCATTCGTCCCATCATTGTCGCAAGCGAAAGAGTAAGCGGGTGGAGCGTGCCGATTAAGAGTGGGTTTAAGAGTGGGTTTAAGAGTGGGTGCTCCGCGCTAACACCTTGTCTCCACACCTTGTCCCCACGCTTTGTCGGCTACGCTTCGTCCCTGCACTTCGTCACTACGCTTTGTCGAAAGCTGAAGATGGGCAGTTGGAACAGGCGGGAGACACACTTAGTCTCCACACTTAGTCTCCACGCTTAGTCGCTTTAACACTTAGTCGCTGCACTTAGTCTTCCCTTACTCCCTGCATTTCGACTAAGTGTCTGGACTAAGTGTATCCGACTAAGCGTAGGGACTAAGCGTAGGGACTAAGCGTAGGGACTAAGTGCGCCGCTACAGGTTAATATCCACCTTGATATCGTCGCGATCCTCGGCGGTCGCGGCGACCTCCTCGGGGACACTGACGGACTTGAAGGTGGGCAGGTAGCGGTAGTACACCATGAGCTGGAGCGCGGCGAGGCAGGTGTCCATCACGGGGCGGTCGCTGTGATTGTCGGAGTTCACCCACCAGCCGATGTCCTGCATCACACCGTTGTGGTCGGCAATGGCCTTCTCCTCGACGAACTGGGCCTTGACATACTCCCGCCACATCTCGGCGTTCCACTTGTCCCAGGTGGAGCCGCCAACCTGGAACTTGGCCTGCGTGGCGTAATAGAAGTAGTACTGCGAGCTGCCGCCCGGGGGGACACCTTCAGCAGAGGCGTTCGGCGGCTTCTCGTTGTTGCCCAGCTTGAGCGCCGGCGTGTTCCCGACCCACACCGGCTTCCAGGTCTCCATCAGTTCCAATGCCTTCTTCACCTCGGGGTAGTGACCGGCGAAATGGAACTGCATGCCGAGTGTGCCGACGCTGGTGAGCCCGCCGCGTGCCGGACTGGTATAGCCAAAGCCACCGTTGGGATGGGCGTTCTTCTGGAAGCCCTTGACCGAGAGCTTGCTGGCGCGGTTCAGCGCCTCGGGATCGCTGTAGAAGTCGGCCATCATGGCGGCCTTGAGCGCCTGCGCGGCCCATCCCATGACCGAGGTGTCGTCACGGTCGTTCTGCTTCAGGGCGTAGTCCCAGCCGCCCGAGGGGTGCTGGCCATCAATAATCAGCTTGACCGCGCGATCAATGGCTGACTTGACATTGGGGTTCATCGTCATGCCGTAGGCCTCGCAGAGCGCGTAGGTGACGATGTAGTGCTCGTAGTTGCCGGGCCACTGGCCGCTGGAGGGCTGCGAATTCAGCAGGTACTCGATTGCGCGCTGGACGGTATCGCCGAATTCCGGCGAGGAGCCCGGCTTCTCGCCGTGGGCCAGATAGCAGAGTATCGCGAGGGCGGTCATGGCGTTCTTGTTATTGCGCCAGTAGCCGTCGGGGTGCTGGTTCTTCTTCAGCCAGCGCAGGGCGCGCATGACGGCGGCCTCGGTGGACTTGTTGCCGCCGCCGCTGGCAATCAACTGTCCGCGCATGCCGGCGTTGCGTGTGGAGCCGTAGATGTTGCGCAGGATCACGGGGCTCTTGACCTGCAGGACGGCATCGAAGGCCTGCGGCTGCGGGCTCATGGGCGCATTCGGGGCGTTAACTGCAGACACCGGCGAAATCATGTTTGCCATGTCCGGCGTGAAAGACATGTCGGTCATCGGCTCGAAATCATCCGGCAGCGGTTCGTTCTCGACGATATCCTCCAGCTCTTCAATCTCCTCGACCTGCTTGATCTCGGTCTCGATGATCACCTCATCCTTGACCGTGGCATCGGCCAGAAGCGCGAGCAGGACTATTGAGATCACAGGTATTAGTATAGCCGCCGCGGGAGCCAACTGGCGTTGCAGCTCAATCCGCGCCATCTTGTATGCACGGCTGTCGCGGGGTTCACCGAGCCCTGCGAACATCTCCTTGAGGCGCTGCCAGTAGTTCGGCTCCTCAAAGAGCGCCATCATGTCCAGGAAGGCCTGATCCTGGAGCGGAGAAGCACCCTGGTTCATTGGCGTTGCCTCCGGTTGGTTGGTGCTACATGCTGAAGATCGACAGGTTCACCATACCGTGCTTGTTACAGATGTCGAGCGCCTGCACAAGGTAGCGGTGGGGCGAGTCCTTGGTACAGCGGATGATGACGTTGGCCGTCTTGCTCAGCGTGGCATAACGCTGGACCTGCCGGTCGAGGCCCTCGTAGGTCACCGGCGTGCCGCGCAGGATGAATCCGCCGCGGTGGACGGTGATGTTGATCAGGTCGGGCTGCTTCTCCGGTCTGGCATGCGGATCCGCCGCCGGCCGCGTGGCCACCAGACGCGACATGATGTCTTCCTGCTTGAGCGTGACAATGAAGAAGATCAGCAACTGGAAGACGACGTCGATCATCGCCGTCATGTCAAGCGTGGGGTTTTCACTCTCTCTTCTTTGCCGTTTCATCGCCATGGCGGCTCCTAACTCTTCTTATTTCGGTCGTGGGGCATTCTTGACCTTGCGTTCCTGGACAGCGAGAAAACCGACCCTCCAGACACCGTTGCGCGTGCAGACATCCATGACCCGCCTGACGTAGTCGTGGGGCGTGCGGTAGTCCGCGCGGATCATGACGGGGAATGAGCCGTACCGGCTGTAGCGGTACTTGACCAGTTCCTCAAGCCGGGCCATGGTACACGTGGCGTTGTTGATCGAGACCCGCCCCTTGTGGCTGACCTCGATCGTGAATGTCTGCTTGGACTGGTTCTCGGCGGTGATGATCTCGCCGTGCTTGCCATCCTCGAGAACGATGTCGGGATTGGCGTTCTCGGTAAACTTGATGGTGACCACGAAGAAGATGATGAGCTGGAACGTGACGTCGATCATCGGCGTCATGTCCATTTCGCATCCCTCGTTCGGCCGTCTGCGTTTGCTCTTGCTCATCGTCGTGTCCCTTCCTGCGTCATCCGGGGCTACTCGACGACTTCGACGTTGCGCAGATCCTTGATGAGCTCGAAGGTCATGGCCTCCATGCGGAGGATCACCCGGTTGGCGTTGTTGCGGAGAGCATAGAAGAAGGTCACGGCGGGGATGGCAACCGAGAGACCGGCCGCGGTCGTCCAGAGCGCCTGCGAGATGGCCAGCGCGAGGGCGCCGACGTCGGGCGCGCCCGTGGCAAGGCTATCGAAGCACATGATCATGCCCTGCACCGTGCCGAGAAGGCCGAGCATGGGGGAGATGTTGGCCATGACGGAGATCCAGTTGAGACGCTGCATGATGCGCTCGGTCTCGATGTCGGCGGCCGTGCCGATGGCCTCCTGGATGATGTCGAACCCCTCCTCGACGTGGCTGAAGCCGGAGACAAGGATGTTGGCCAGAGGCCCGGGCTCGCTCTCGCAGGCCTTTAGCGCCTTGAGCACGTCGCCCTCGGCCATGGCGGCGGTGACCTTGTCGATCAGCGACTGCGGCATCATCTTCTGGGGCTTGATCAGGATGCTGCAGTCCACGATGAAGTAGATCGCGGCGGCGGCGGCGGCGAAGAGTCCCATCCAGAGGATGAAGCCGATCGGCCCGGAACCGAAAACGACCTGGGCAAACACATTTGGCTTCTTGGCTGGAGCGGCTTCGGGGTTCTCGGCCAGACCGGTGCCAACCGGCGCGTCATCTGCCGCGGCAGGAGCCGCAGCGGCGGCTGGCGCGGCGGCCTCGGCAGCAAAGTCCGGCACCGCCGGTGCGGCGGCCTCGTCCTGGGCACGCGCGGCACCTGCATGTGCGAGGAGCAGGCCGGCACTGATCATGGCAATTCGGAGCATCTGTTTCATCGGGTCTTCACCTTCGTTAGTTAACTGTTCCCTAGTAACTCTCGTTCTCAGTTTGGCAACGGCCCCGGGCCGACGCCGTTCCTCAAATCTTCCTCGCGTACTCACTCGAGGCATACTTCGTCCGCAGGATGGAGCGCATCTTCTCCGCATTCGGGTTCTGGTGGATGGCCTCGAAGGCCTTGGCGGCCTTGTAGAGTGCTTCCGGCTGCACCGAACGGACATTCTCGTAGAGGATCACCACCCGCAGGTAGCCATCCTTGAGCGCGTCGCGCGGCTGCTTGCTTTCCATTAGCATGTCGCCCCGCATGATCAGGGCGCTGGCGGAGGCTTCGCGGCCACCCTTGGCGATGGCATCCTTCAGAAGTGCCTCCAGTTTAGCAGAACGGTTGGCTTTGAGCAAGGCCTGCCAGTAAACCACGGCCATATCACCCTTGTAGGCGGCCTCGGGCCTGATGGCGATCACCCGCTCGCAGGCCTTGATCGCGGCATCGGGCTTGCCGACGGCCAGTTGCGCCTCGGCCAGCACACGCGCGGCGGGCTCGTCCCACTGCATCATGGTGTAGTCGATGATGATCTTCTCAAGCACGGGAATGGCGCCGGCGATATTCGAGCCGGAGCGCACGGCCTGGATGGCGGGGCCAAGCTCGCGCGGCTGGGGCACCTGTATGTCGGCCACCTGATCTGCCGTCAACTGCACCTCGATCGTGGCCTGCGTACCGGGACGGGTTGACATCACGATGTATTTCTTCTGGCTGTTCAGCCAGCGGATCTGGCCCGAGACCGTCTTCCCATCGGTGGTCTTGATGGTGCCCCTGATCTGGGCGGCGGCCGTGCCGGCCAGCATCACGACGGCCAGAACGGCCGGCAGCAGGCGGCACAGTGGAAGGACGCGGATTGTATGTTTCATAATGGTCTCCTCGCAGTATGCGGCATGGTGGATGATCAGGGTGCGGCGGCACCGCCGGATGCCCCTGCGACGGGACTGGGGGCAGGTGAGGCTGCGCCCCCGCCTTTCGGCCCCGTGCCCAGTTCGATATGCGCCTGGTTGAGCCAGGAACGCATCTGCCCAAGATAGCGCCCGCGCGGGAAGCTCTGCAGGTAGGCCTCGCAGTTCTCGGCGGCCATGAGCCACTGGCGGTGCGCCAGCAGCAGCGGAACACTCTCGTAATAGGCCGTCTCAAGCAACGGGGCGAGTGCCAGATTGGCGGGATCCGTGGTGTCAATGAAGGTCTGGTAGGAGATGAGCGCCTTGCCGCGGCTCTCATCGGCGGCCCTCGGCTTGTTGAACGCCACCTCGGCCTCCGCCTTGCGCGCCATGATCCGCCCGACCTCGATATCACTGCGGGCCATATCAACCTGGTTGGTACGGCGCTGGCGCACGGCCTTCTGCGCCTCGATGGCCTCGTTGAAGAGATCCTTGCGCTTCTCGTCGTCCTGCTCAAGCTTGCCCGCCTCGCTGGCCGCATCGCTCAAAAGCACGTTGGCATCCAGCATCAGGGCATAGCCCGAAAATTCATTGATAAAGGCCTTCAGCGCATCGACAGCCTCCGCGTACCGGCCACGCTTGAGCAGCAGGTTGCCCTGGGCCAGCCGTGCCGGCACGACGACGCTGGGATCCTTGGCACGCCCCAGCACCCGGTCAAGCCCCTGCTGGGCCAGTTCATATTCCCCCGCCTCGGTCAGGGCCTGCGCCGCGCGCAGCAGGTCGAGATCGCCGTACTTGCTGCCGGTTTCGGCGAACATGTCGCGGTAGCGCGCGACCGCCTCCGCACGCATGCCGAGCTTCATGAGGTTGTCGGCGATCAGCGGCAGGGCGCTGCGCGCCTCGGGCGAGTCGGGATAATCCTTCAGCAGGCGCGAGAGCGTGGCCTCGGCCTTTTCGGCGTCGCGCATGATCGTCCAGAGCGAGCCGACCTGGATCAGGGCGGTAGGTGCCAGCGGCGACTTCGGGAAGGCCGTGACCAACCCCTCGTAGGCCTCGATGGCCCGCTTGCGGATGGCCGGCAGGTTGGCCTCCGGCTGCGTGACCTGCGAGAGGCAGTAGGCCATGTTGTAGAGCGCCGCCTCGAGCAGGGAGGCGTTGGCCTTGCGCTCCTTCTCGTTGGCTTGATAGGGATTATCGGACTTCTTGAGGATGCCGGCGAGCTGGTTGTAGGCCACCGCCGCGCGGGCGATCCACTGGTTGCCGAGCGCCTGCTCGGCCGCGTTGGTCGAAGCGTTCCTGAGCAGAGAGATGCCATAGTCCTTGTAGGCCGAGGCCTGGCGGTAGCGCGCATTCATCAGCTCCTGGCTGGGCTTGTCGCTGGCTGCAAGCCGATCAACGTAGTGTGTAATGGCCGCGAGCTGGTTGGTGATGTCCCCAGTCTCCTCGTGGATGGTGGCGATGCGGTTGAGCGCGGCGAAGGCGACGGCGGTGTTTGAATAGTTGTTTGCCACCTGCCGGAAGTAGCTCAGGGCCGCCGGATAGTCCTGCTCCTTGTAGTGGCGCTCGCCGAAGGAGAGCATGTAGTTGGGCGCCATGGCATGGTCGGGGCAGTTCTCGAAGAAGAGGTCGTACACCGCCGAACGCTTGTCGGCGCGTCCGGTAGCCTCGAGCCAGTACTCGGCGAGGCGCACAAGCTCGTCGCCCGTAGTCCCCCGCGTCTCGGGGTTCTGGCTGAAGCGTTCCGCCAGATGGCCGGCCACGGTGTCGGCATAGAGTTCCGCGGCGGGATCCTCCTCGATCCCCTGCACATAGCAGCGCATCAGGTCGCCGAGGGCCGGCACGCACTCGGGGGCGTCGGGAAACTGGTTCAGCACGCGCAGCAGGCTCTCGGTGGCGTTCTTGATCTGCCCCTGCGAGAAGAGCATGCGCGCGTCGCGGAACTGGAGCGTGCGCACCCGCGCGATGTCCTCGGGCTTGATCTGGATGGCGATGTTGCCGCCGAAGACCTCGGTAATGATCAGGCGCACCTGCTCCGCCCGCTCGCCGGCCTGCGCCGCCCAGGCGCTCTCGGGATACTTGAAGAAGACATTGATGAAGTGCTGGTAGGCGCCGTTGCCCTGGCGCTTGCCGTCCTTGCCGCGGGTACCGACCAGCAACGAGAGCACGGCCTCCTTGTCGTAGCCCGGCTCCTTCATGAGCCGGTCGGCCTCCTCCTGCAGCATCACGGCCAGCAGGTAGCGGCACTCGGACATCGGGCTGACGCGCGTCAGGGGGTCGCCAGTCTCGGCCTCCAGCTCGACCAGGGCCTGGTGGATGGTCTGCAGCGTCGACATGTAGTCGTCGACCAGCTTCTTGGCCTCGTCAGGCTTGCCGCGCAGCATGGCTACATGCGCCTTGATGACGATCGCCTTGCCGAACCAGATGTCCTGCACCCAGAGCAGCTTGTCGGCCCACGACTCGATGTCCTTGAGCAGATTCTCCCGCTCCTTGGCGTCCTTGATATCCGCGACCACCCGCAGGGCCACGTCGGCCATCTCGGCCCGGCACTGGCGCTCGACGTGCTGCTCCAGCTTGCCGTCAAGCACGCGCCGGTAGGCCGCGAGAGCCTCCTTGTCCTTCTTGAGGTATAGCAGCATCTGCGCATACTTGTAGGCCGACTCATTATAGAAGGACTGCAGGGCGGCGGGGGTCTCCTTGGCAAACCGCTTGAAGAAGTCCTCGTAGTACCCCATGGCCTCGGGGTATTTGGTATAGGCGTAGTAGGCGTCGGCCAGCGCCAGTTTCATGGCCCACGCCTCGGCACCATCCTGATCCTTCATGGCCGCGATGCGCTGCTTCACGGCGTCGAACTGCCCCGTGCCGAGCTCGCCCCGGATGCGACGCACGGCAAGCTTCGCCTTGGCCTCCGGGTATTCACGCTCCACGACGGCCATGACCTCGTCGGCCAGGTCCATCAGATAGAGCTTCTGCAGGCCATCGACATAGCGCAGCTCCTCTTCCAGCTTATCGCCTGCCGAGCCGGCCTGCTGGGCACAGACGGCGGTCGCCAATAGTGCGAACACCAGGGCTGCCCTGCGGCAAATCGGGCCCAGGGACACGAATCCACGTTCCATGCCGCCTTTATACTCTTTTTTGGGGACGGGGGTCAACACTCTTTCGTCCCTTACCCCTTAAAAAAATGAAATCGGTGCTCCGCCGGCTTTTCCGCGTTGTCGCCGCCGCCCGGATCGGCTACCCTCTCCGGCATGTCCCGGATGAACGCTTTTCGCATCGTACTAATCGAGCCCTTATATAGTGGTAACGTGGGCGCAATCTGCCGCGCCATGGCCAACATGGGGTTTTCAGACCTCACGCTGGTCGCCCCCCGCATTGTCGACGGCTGGGAGGAGGGCGGGAAACTGGCGGTACACGCGGGCGGCCTGCTGCAGCGCCGCCGCGAGGTGGCCACCCTGGACGAGGCCGTGGCCGACTGCACCGCCGTGGTCGGGACGACGGCGCGCCTGGGCCTCTACCGCCAGCATGTGCGCACGCCGCGCGAGTGGGCGCCGGAACTGCTGCAGACCGCCACCCGGGGGCGCGTGGCGCTGGTCTTCGGCCGCGAGGACAACGGACTGGAGAACGACGAGGTGGCGCGCTGCACCCACCTGATCCGCATTCCCACCAGTACGGACTACGTCTCCATCAACCTGGCCCAGGCCGTGATGATCTGCTGCTACGAGCTCTTCGTGGCCGGGGGCGTATTCGAGGTGCCCGGGGAGAAGTCGCCCCCCGCCCCCGCCGCGCAGCGCAACCGCCTGCTGACGCTCTGGCGGCAGGCCATGCTGGCCATCGGCTTCATGCACGAGGAGAAGGCCGACCACATGATGCAGGGCTTCCAGCGCATCTTCTCGCGTGGCGTGAAGAGCGAGGATGATGCGCACATCATGATGGGCGTCGCGCGGCAGTCCCTGTGGGCCGCCGGGCACAATACACGCTGGAGACCGCCGGAACCGCCCGGCGGTTCCGGCGTGATCGGTTAGCGGCAGAGGGTGCGGGAAGCGGAAAGGACGCGAATCACATTCGGCCTATTTCACCCACGCATCAAAAGCGGCAACACCTCTGCTGCCCACCTCGTTGCGGGCGCTTGTGCTGACCGTCTCGCCCTTGGCATTGACGATAATCAGGGCGGGGACACCGCGAACACCGAACTTCCGCTTAAGTTCCGCAACCTTGGGCGAACCATAGGGCACGGCGAGCCACGGCATCCCGGCATACTGCATGTAGCTCATCATCGCCTTCTCGCCCAGATCGCTACTGACAAAGACGATCTCGAAGGGCTTGCCTGCGCCAGTGACAGCCTTGTGGAACTCCACTAGCCTGGGCGTGAAGACGCGGCAGGGAGGGCATCTGTAGGCCGCGAAATATATGCCGACCAGCTTGCCGTCAAGCTTGTCCACTGCCACCTTCTCCCCCTTGGCGTTGCGCAGTTCCTGCCCGAACAGCGCGGCCATGACCGACCCTGCCGGCTTGGTTGCTGCCTCCGGCGCCGCTTCCTCGCCCTTTTGCCTGATAATGAGCATGCCAAGCAAAAGCCCGAACACCAGAACCGGGGCGATCCATAGCTTGCGTGTTATCTTCATTCTGTTCTCTCTCGCATGTCCTGGCCCATCTGTCCGAAACAGAAAGCCATCCAGTCCCCTCAAGCTTGCAAAAAGCGATCATGAACTTACAAAACCATAAAGCATCCAGACCTGTGCGGCAATCCTATTCCCTGCAATCGGTTAGCCACAGGGGGCGTGCGGAGGGCTCACGAAAGGTGGGCGGTGCGGCTCCCCCACTTTGTCGCAAGCTTTGTCGGTAACTTTGTCGC
>LSQX01384555.1_pt1 | contig 31835 bp, 23 predicted proteins | sample 654561 | NCBI WGS metagenome assembly LSQX01 (sample SAMN04489861, study PRJNA283612) | anaerobic digester metagenome | isolation source: 4 biogas reactors fed with cattle manure at either 37C or 55C with and... | place: Denmark: Kongens Lyngby | collected 2014 | reverse complement strand
ATGATACAAGTAGCCAAAGATGATGTACTCAAGGGGTTGAAGAAGTTCAAGCGTCTGGCAAAGCAGGATCTTTTGGCCAGCAGCTTGACATCCAACCCCGATTTCTGGAAAGCCCAAGCTGAGAGCCGACGTCAGAAATACAGCGAGTTGATGGAGCTGGTCGAGGCTAGAGGGGTAGATTTGGCGTTTGAAACCGCGGCAGCGGAGTATGCCAAACTACCTCTTTTTGGTACCCAGGACACTGCCGACCCCCAGCTCCGGGGAACCGAACAGGCACTGGAAATGTTCTTCACTCTGCTGGGGATGACTGCTGAAGAGATGCAGGGGTTGAGGACAACAGGTACCTTAATGAATGAATCTCAAGAATGGCAGACAGAAGAAGCTATGGAGGTTTAACATTGGGCTTACTGGCGAGACTGATGAACAAGTTTACATCTGCGGCCCAGACACCAAAGCAGCCGGGAGTAGAAGTCACCAAGGATGCAGTGTGGGTCTACGTCCAATGCAGTAAATGCGGGGAAAAGTTGGCTTTGCGCCTGCGCAAATCATCAGAAATCCAGCGGGAGGAAGCAGGCAACCTCGGATATCAAATGTTCATCAACAAGACCATCGTAGGCAACAAGTGCTTCAACAGAATGCAGCTGCGCTTAGAATTCGATGGGGCATATAGGGTCGTCAACAAGCAACTAGAATCCGGTACTTTCATTACTAAGGAAGAATACGAGAACTCGGCCTCATAGGTGATATCATAAACCGCTCGATCAGGGAAGCAGGGGGCCGTAACAGTCCTGAATGAATCCTATTCGGTCCCCTCGCTTCCGTGCCGAGGATATTTGTTGGTGTTTTCAGTGAAGCCTCCGTAGGACACCGATGACTTTACCCAAGATTTGAACATCGGTAGTAATGATGGGATCGTAGATGGGATTCTCCGGCTGCAGGCGCACGTGATCAACTTCCCGATAGAAACGCTTCACTGTGGCTTCATCTTCCAGGAGGGCAACTACAATATCACCGTTGGTAGCATCAGGTTGCTGTCGCACAACCACATAGTCACCGTCTAGGATTCCCGCGTTGATCATGCTGTCTCCCTTAATCCGCAGCATAAAGGTCCCTTGATCTGATGCGAAGTCCCTGGGAAGAGGGACGTAGTCTTCTATGTTCTCCACGGCCAGTATCGGCTGCCCGGCTGTAACACTCCCAACAAGTGGAACAGAGACCAATTTCTTCGTAACAAGGCTCTCCGCTGGTTGATCACCATCTTCGATGATCTCAATGGCCCGGGGTTTAGTAGGATCCCGCCGAATATACCCCTTACTCTCCAAACGTCTTAGGTGCCCGTGCACTGTGGAACTGCTCCGTAGCCCGACAGCTTCGCCTATTTCCCGAACAGATGGGGGATATCCCTTCTCCCGTACCTGTCCCTTGATGAATTCCAGTACTTGCCTTTGTCGCTCCGTGAGCTCCCGCATGAGCTGGCCCCCTCCCAAGGCTATTACCCCAAAACTCCGCTCTAGTATCAGTCTTTTTCATTATAACACAGGGATTGACAGGTTTGCAAACGCCCGTTCGTCATTAAACGGCTTTTTCTCTTGACCGAAACACTTGTTCGTGATACTGTATAGATAGCACATATGTTCGTTGGCGGACATATGTTCCTTAGGCAGTCTATTCCGGAGGTGACTTATATGGCAAGACCCAGACTAAACAGCATGAACACTGGGACTTACAGAGATTATGGCCAGACGGTCCCCAACAGACCTGGTGGTAGCTTTCGACGGCTGAAGACTCCCAGCATATTCCTGGCAGCGCTACTGGCTGTACTGATTGGCCTACACGTCACTGCTGGAATCGTGACCCACAGCATGCCTGAACCCAGTTATGAAACGATGGTAGTCCGAAGGGGCGATACACTCTGGGACATTGCCCGCCGAGTACAACCGGGAACTGATCCCCGTAAGACTATATATGAAATCAAGAAACTCAACCATCTGCAGTCAGTGAATCTACATCCGGGACAGATACTCCTAATACCGTCGGCGGCTGTCGGCCGTAACTGAAAAAAGTGCAACAAAGGCACAGCAAGAAGCGCAATAAAGGCACAGGGCAGTTGGTAAACCGCCGCGATGCTTAGCAAACAGCTTTAGGTACAGTAAACATATGCAGAAGCACTGTACAGGTCATTACGGTTTTACGGTCGATGACCTCGGTTGGCTGTTCATCATTGGAAGGACATAAGCAGCGCCCAAGACGGGACATAGGCGGCGGATCTGCAAACGGGGTTTACACGGTACCGAAAACAATGCCGCTCTCCATTTCGCATAATATATCTTCTGCGAAATGACGAGAAGTGCGCCTAGGGAATTACAGCTCTTTATATAGAAAACCTTCTATTGGATTTAGGTATCAGACTCAACTGGTGTCTCTAGAATTGCCCGTCCCCTGCTGCCTTCCCCGATTATTTCCCCGCAAGAGCGGGCTCCCTCACAACAAAACCAGGTAAAATCAAGGAAGCGCCCAAGTCTAGAGCGAATTACCATTGTATAAATGGATCTACCGGAGGGTTTCCCTGTGTTAGACTTTGACCTACAAGTTGAACGATTCATCGCTGCGTTGGGCATCACCAGGAGTCTCAACACTGCTAAAGCCTACCGTTCGGATTTACGCCTTCTCAAGCTGCATCTTGTTCTAAGCCGCTCTAAATGCGTAACACCGCCCCAGGACAAGGCTGCATATCATGAGCTTGAGACTGTCCTTGCGGCCAATGATAACAAACTGGGACTTGAAGCCAACCGTCTGCTGGACAGTTTTACCGTTGATCTCGAGGCTGTCACTCCTGACGATCTAGTAGGGTACTTCTTATTCCTTAAAGAGACCTTAGGCTATACCCAAACCACTCTCAACCGCAAGATAGTGGCGGTGAGGCGGTTTTTTGCATACCTCTTTGACCACCAGCTTCTATCCGATCCCGCTTTGATTCGGGATCTGGAGACCAAGACCATCCACCGCAATGAAGCCCCCATGCACTTAACGGCTGAGGAGGCCTTTGCTTTTCTAAATACCGTCCAGCAGCACGGCAATGAACGGGACTATGCTATCTTTCTCATTATGCTCAGTATGGGCCTGAGGATTGGAGAAGTCGTACAGATGAACGTTGATGATATAGGCCCCGACACGGAGTTTTATCGGGTTACCGGTGGCAAGGGCGGCAAGAACCGGCCTGTTCCAGTGCCTCCGGCAGTGCGGGAAGCCGTGGCAGAATACAAAAAGGTTCGCCCGGGCCATAAAGCGAAAGGCCGCCACCGCACGGCCCTCTTCTTAGGAAACAAATACACCAGGATTACTCCTCGGGCTATTCAACAGAAGCTAAAGGATTACGTGCAGCTCACAGACCTACCGGAGAGCAAGAAGGTCATGCTTACACCCCATAAGCTGCGCCACACCTTTGCTACGGCCCTTTATCTCAACGGCGAAGATTTGCGGACCCTGATGAGGCTCTTGGGCCATGAGCATATTGCCACAACCACCATCTATACCCATGTAGACAAAGAGAAGCTGATAGCTTCATTGAACAAAAACCCCTTTGCCACCGTTGATTCAAACCAGTAGGCAGCACTTGACAGCCCAAGACATAACTTCTATACTGAAGGCACAGGTAGGTTCCCGTTGCATAAATCGCCGCCTTGCCCTGATGGGATAAGGAGGCGATTTTTTGTGTCAGAAAGAGTATGGATGCCAAAGAGGAGACTCCCCCGGTGGAAGATCAGCCTAAGGATCACCCATATAATAAGGATCATCCACCTTATTCTGACGCTTGTCGCCCTCAGCATCCTGCTCGGCGGGTGCTTTGGAGGGCTGGGACAGAAAATCTCATCCCCTGACACACCGCCACTTACCGGCCCTACGGGAGGCCTTACCGTTAAGGCACTGCTCACTGCCAATATGGCAGACGATGACTCCATCGGCCGGGTCAAAGCGGTACTCACCAGGGGAAGTCACATACTGGAACAAGACCTCGCTGTTGATCTTGCCTCTATGACGGCTGCAGGCAGCTTCCCCAAGGTATTGATCGGCACCTGGGAGCTGGAAGTAAGAGTATGCAACCAGCACGGAGATCTCACCTATATGGGTAGTACCAGTATATTTGTTCAGGAAGGCAAAACCGCCAGTGTCGAACTTCCGCTTAGGGCTGCTCCTGGAACTCTCGTCATGCATCTGGATATCAGCGATTTTGATAGTTACCAGCTAGTCAAAGGAAGAATTATCATCGGTACCGGCCAGGAACCAGAAGTAGTCAAGGAGTTCACCCGGGACGCCTCCCCTATTGTCACCGTTGAGATTGACCGTCTGTCTCCAAAAACCCACGATCTCCGGATAGAACTGTACAAAGACACCTTCCACAGCTACAACCGGATCTATCAAGGTCCCTGGGAAACTATTACCATTCGGCCCGGCCTGACTACTCAAGTGAACTGGAACCCCGCGTGGGGCTGTGTCGAGATCATCGGCTATATTGACGCTCCTCCCCCTCCCCCTACCTCTGTCAATGTAGTAGCAGAGGGGAACGGAATTCTCATCTCTTGGGATCCGGTTGTGCCGGTGGAAAACGACCTGCAGGGGTACAAGATCTATATTCAGACAGATCCTTTTGCCGGTTTTCAGTTAGCTGCGGTGGTATCCAGCCAGCAAACATCCTATTTGTACCTACCAGAGCCTTCCCATCCTGAAGGTGTGATTTTCTGGGCACAAGTAGCGGTATCCAGCATCGATCAAGGAGGTAATGAGAGTATCCGCAGCCATCCGGTCACGGTAGAATGGATAACAGCAGCCATAGAGCATGAACCATAGCTAATACCCGGATAACCTGGCAGTGCCCTGTCAAATTGGCCTCAGCCGCGGCTGTGATGCATTGCCGCTTGTGGTGCATCATTGCCGCGGCTTCTAGTTCCCAACTTCGACATGCTCGTTTTCCAACATCGACACCAATTGATGAAAAACAGCCGCTGTAGAAAAACAGCCTGGCAGGCAGGCTTTTCCAACCTAATCTAGAAATAAGTTGGAGTTGGGGGAGGTTGAGTGATGGCGATTCGTATCGGTATTCCGAGAGCACTGGCATATTACTCCTTCTATCCGCAATGGAAGACGTTTTTTGAAGAGCTTGGAGCAGAAGTCGTACTAAGTCCGCCTACTAACAAACATATAGTCAATGAAGGTATTAGAAATACAGTGACCGATGCCTGTATTCCCATCAAGGTTTATCACGGACATGTTGCTAGCTTGGCTGACAAAGTCGACTATGTTTTCGTGCCCAGGATAGTTGGCATCACCCGTGATGCTACCCTTTGTCCCAAGTTTCTTGGATTACCCGATATGATCAAGTCATCTGTTAGAGGGATTCCGCCGCTCTTGACTCCCCGGTTTGATATTAGAGACGGCCGTTTCGCACCTGTTAAGGCCTGGATAAAGGTGGCCCGAGTGCTGGGAGCAGGCTACCGAAGCGCGCTGCAGGCGTACCGCAAGTCGGTGAAGGTCCGACAGTACTACGAAGAACTTCTGACCAGCAGGATGCTGCCCGACGAAGCCATGTTGCTGTTAGATCGCTGGACAGCCTCACTAAAGGGTGAAAAGCAGAGACTGTCTGATGTAAAAAGCAGTGTTGCCTCGGCAAGAGCTTCATCGGTTGATACCGCTGAATCACAGGGCAGCAATATCCGCCTGGCAGTAGTAGGCTATCCGTACATGATTTACGATGGGTTTGTCAACTGCGGGCTACTAGACACCTTAAAACGCTTCGGAGCCTCCATCCTCACGCCCGAGATGGTTCCCGCTAAGGTCCGCCAAGCTCAGGCCGCCAAGCAGCCCAAATACTTGTTTTGGCACTACAGCAACCAAGTGATCCGGGCTGTCTACTATTTTTTCCAGGAAAACATGGTCGATGGAGTAATTCACCTTACAGCCTTTGCCTGCGGTCCTGACGCTATGGTCGACAAGCTGCTGGAACTGGACTGTCAAAAACACAGCCGCATACCGTATCTCTCATTGTGTCTTGATGAACACACAGGCAGAGCCGGTATTATTACCAGGCTCGAGGCCTTTACAGATATGCTGGTGCGCAAAAGGGGTGGTAAGCGATGAAGATAACCTTCCCCCACATGGGTACCTCTTGGATAGCCTTCAAGACCTTGGTGGAAGGCATAGGCCACGAGGCGGTGCTTCCTCCTCCCCCTACTAAGCGCACTTTGGATCTCGGGACTAAGTACGCCCCGGAGTTCGCTTGCCTGCCTTTTAAAGTGCTTTTGGGTACCTACCTTGAAGCACTGGAGATGGGAGCAGATACCATTATCTCCTCGGGAGGAGTTGGACCCTGCCGAGCCGGCTACTATACCCAGCTGCAAGGTAGAATCCTCAGGGAGCAGCTAGGCTATGATGTAAGGGTTATCACCTTTGAACCTCCCCGGGGCCACTTGCTGGATACATTCCGGATACTTAGAGACCTGGTGAAAGTTAGTTTCCCAGAATTCGCGACTGCTGCCTGGCTAGCGTGGCAGAAGCTCCTTGCCCTAGATGCCTTAGAACGGGAGAGTCACCGGGTAAGGCCTCTAGAGCTAGATAAAGGAACAACTAGTCGCGTTCTATCCCAAGGGATTGCCGCCATCGAGCAAGCCGATTCCGTCAAAGAGGTCAGGAACGTGACCGCGGACTTCTTGGAAAGGTTTAGGCAAATACCCAAAGACCCTGAATATGAGCCTTTGAAGGTGGGGGTTATAGGGGAGATCTATGTTGTGCTTGAGCCCTTTGTCAACCTCGATGTAGTAGAGACACTGGGGCACATGGGGGTTTATGTGGATCGCTCCATCTTTCTTACAAATTGGGTGACAGAGAATACCTTCCTGGACACGTTCCGGGTACAGGCGGAACGCAGCGCTAGAAAGGCGGCTCAACCCTACCTGCCAGAACTCGTCGGAGGCCATGGTCAAACCAGCATAGGCGAGACGGTCCTATACGCCAAGAGAGGCTTTGATGGAGTTGTACAGCTTGCTCCCTTTACCTGCATTCCCGAAATAGTAGCCAAGAGTATAATGCCGAGGGTCAGCAAAGACCTAGATATCCCGGTTTTGACCTTAATGCTGGATGAACAGACAGGGAAAGCAGGTATTGCCACCCGCCTAGAGGCATTTGTAGACCTTCTAAAAATGCGGCGAAATAGATTGGCAATGACAAGGGGTGAAACCGCTTGAACGCATATCTAGGAGTCGATGTCGGTTCTGTTAGCACCAATTTCGTCTTGATCGATGAACAGGACCAGGTACTGGCCGACCTGTACATCCGTACCCAGGGTCGGCCTATTCAAGCTATCCAATCAGGTCTGCGGATGCTTGAGAAAGAGGTTCCCTCCTCCCTCAATATCATGGGAGTCGGCGCCACCGGGTCTGCCCGCCAGCTTACTGGCGTAATTCTGGGAGCAGACATAGTGAAAAACGAGATTACAGCCCACGCGGTAGCCGCCATGCACTGTATACCAGATGTACAGACTGTAATAGAGATCGGCGGTCAAGATTCAAAAATGATCATCATCCGTGACGGAGTTGTGGTGGATTTCGCCATGAATACAGTCTGTTCAGCAGGTACAGGCTCTTTCCTCGATCACCAGGCAGACCGTCTGGGCATTCCCATTGAAGAGTTTGGGGCCCTGGCTCTGCAAAGCAGCCAACCTGTAAGGATCGCAGGACGCTGTTCGGTTTTTGCCGAGTCTGACATGATCCACAAACAGCAGATGGGCCATTCTACACCAGATATTATCGCCGGCTTGTGTGAGGCTTTGGTGAGAAACTATCTGAACAATGTCGGTCAGGGCAAACCAATTGTCCCACCCATCGCCTTTCAAGGGGGAGTGGCTGCTAACCTCGGCATTAGACATGCCTTTGAAAAAGAGCTGGGGGTCCCGGTCATGGTCCCAGAACACTTTGCCGTGATGGGAGCCTTGGGAATCGCTCTGCTAGCTAAAGAGAATGCAGCCCAAGGCAAGAAGACAGCTTTCCGGGGTTTTGGTGCCAGTGAGCTACAGTTCTCCACCAGAAGCTTTGAATGTAAAGGATGTCCCAACTACTGCGAAATCGTCGAGATAAAGCAGGATAAGACAGTGCTGGCCCGTTGGGGAGATCGATGCCGTAAGTGGCAGGACATTACCAGTACCGAGGCTGCCAGTTGAGAAGCTGAGATAAAGGCCATAATTCCTATCTAGGGGTCTGGTAGCGGTCGCTTCCTTCCAGGCCCTTTTCGTAATCTAGAATGTAAAAGCCGTAGGCATTAATCACATATGTATCCCCAACCTGGGTAACCCGCTCCTGCCGGCGGCCGTAATTAAGGTGCGTATGGCCGTGGATCAGATACTTGGGGCGGTGTTTCTTGATAATGTGATTAAACACCTGAAAACCCTTATGGGTTACGTTATCCATATCGTGGATGCCCGCCGGAGGACTGTGGGTGATCACAATATCTACTCCCCTGTGGCGCCAAATCTGGAATCTCATCAACTGGTAAGTCCAGTACATCTCCCGCTCGGTGTACTGTACTGCTTCCCGGGTGTATACCTGGCTCCCCTCAAAACCCATAATTCTAATACCTTTGTAATTGACTATCCTGCCGTGGATGTTCTCTCCTCCATCGGGGGGATTGTCAGCATAGGATGTATCGTGATTGCCCCGCACGTAGTATAAAGGAGCATTAAAGGTCGACATCAGATAGGACAGATACCACTGCTTCAAGTCTCCACAAGAAAGAATCAAGTCAATGGGTGGAAATCGCTCTGGGCGATAATAATCATACAGCAATGGATCGACATCATCGGCAACTATAAGCAGATTCAAGGGCAGCTCCCCCCTGTCCTCCCCAAGCGAAGCCGGCCGTTAAAGCCCCCAATCCCTCGACATTCTTCGCCAAAAGGTAAATAAAGAATCGATGTTTCTAATAGTATATCATATCTTGTACCAGCGGCTCCACCAGATCATACAGCGGAATCATCCAGATAGCCTTTCCCGGAGCTTCTGATTTCTCTTGCGAAAAACACCTGCAGCCAAGAAAACGCTTACCATCAAAGATAAAGCCCCGGGCCCCAACACCCGGGGTTATCTTCTTCGGTTCCTTCAGTATCAAAACCGCCGCTGCAAGCCGCCTAGTCCACTTTTCCTTGGTCTAGAGCTCTCCAGGCGATATCCTTTCTATAGTACATATTTTCAAAATCCAGCTTCGCAATTGCCTCGTAGGCTCGATCTCTTGCCCCTTGGATATCATCACCCAAGGCAGAAATGCTGAGTACCCGGCCCCCGGCAGTAACGATCTCATCACCCCGGAGGGCAGTTGCTCCGTGATACACGAAAACATCATCCATCTTCTCTACTGCATCCAGACCCACAATGGGAAAACCAGTATCATGGGGACCGGGATATCCCTGGGATGCAGCTATAACGGAAACACAAGCCCTGGGATCCCACTCCAAAGGTGGCAGCGAAGCCAGGCGTCCTTCACCAACAGCCAGCAGCACCTCAGCCAAATCTGTCCTCAGCCTAGGCATCAATGCCTGGGTCTCAGGATCACCGAAGCGACAGTTAAACTCTACCACCTTAGGGCCGGCCTTTGTCAGCATCAACCCTGCGTAAAGCACCCCTGTGTAGGTAACCCCTTCCTTATGCAGAGCTTCCAGGGTGGGAAGCAGGATGGATTGGCAGATCTCCCGCTGTAAAGCCTCATCTACCACCGGCACAGGGCTGTAAGCCCCCATGCCGCCGGTATTGGGCCCCTGATCTCCATCACCCACAGCCTTATGATCCTGGCTGGGCACCAGCGGCACACAGGTCTTCCCGTCATAGAGCGCGAGGATTGATACTTCTTGACCTTCCATGAACTCTTCTACTACGATGCGCCTGCCGGCTTCTCCCACCCGCTGGCCAGAAAGGGTAACCCGAACTGCCTCTAAAGCGGTTTCCACATCCTCTGCCACTACTACTCCTTTGCCGGCCGCTAAGCCATCGGCTTTGATCACAATGGGTGCTCCCATTTCTTCGATATACCCCTTGGCTTCTTGGTATTCACTGAAGACCCGATAGGCTGCTGTAGGTATCCCGTACTTCTCCATAAGTCCCTTAGCAAAGACTTTGCTGCTTTCGATTCGGGCAGCAGACTGGCTGGGGCCGACTATACACAGTCCCCTAGAACGAAAGACATCCACGATCCCCTCTGCCAGGTACCCTTCCGGTCCCACAATGGTCAAATCAATGCCTTGACCTTCGGCAAATTCAGCCAAGGTATTGGCGTCGGAACTATCTAGTTTGGGGATCCGGGCTGCCTGAGCCATGCCGGCATTCCCTGGATAACACCATACTGCGTCTACCTTTGGACTCTGCACAAGCTTCAGCGTAATGGCATGTTCCCTGCCGCCGCTGCCTACAACTAGCACTTGCATACGACTTTTCGCCCCCGTATCTGCCACTGTTTGCTCAATACCAGCGCAACAGCTTGAGGTAGAGCTTCATGTTCTTTGGCCAAGATCCGTTCTGCCAGTGACTCCTCAGTGTCATAGTCATACACCGGTACGGCCTTCTGGACAATGATGGGTCCCGAATCCATTTCCTCATCGACAAAATGTACGGTACATCCAGCGACCTTTACTCCGTACTCCAAAGCCTGCCGCTGGGCATCTAGCCCAGGAAAGGCCGGCAGGAGTGAGGGATGGATGTTGATAATCCGCTGAGGAAAGGCCCTCACCAGCTCTTTGGGGAGAAGCCGCATAAACCCTGCCAACACCACAAGCTCCACATCGGCTTCCTCCAGGAGTCTCTGCAGGTTTTGGAAATACTCATCCCGCCGCTTTTTGCCCAGCCAAGGAAGGACCTGGGTAGGGATACCGGCCCGCCTTGCCCTATCCAATCCCAAGGCATCGGCCCTGTCACTGATGACAGTGGCAATTTCCGCATCCAGTTTGCCAGCGGCTATAGCGTCAATGAGAGCCTGCAAATTGGACCCCCGCCCAGAAATTAAGACCGCCAACCGTCCCACTCATTACTCCCCCTTACCCAAAAACAACTTTCCCCTGGCCAGGCACCAGCTCACCTATGATATACGCCTCAATTCCCCACTCGGCCAGCTTGTCTAGAGCTTTATCTGCATGATCACGCTTTACGATAACCACCATGCCAATACCCATATTAAAGGTGTTATACATCTCAGTTTCCTCAACTTCGCCTAAGCGCTGAAGAACGGCAAAAATGGGATGTACCGGCCAGCTGCCCTTGCGGATTACCGCATCCAAATTATCAGGCATAGACCTAGGTATGTTCTCCGGTATTCCACCCCCACTGATGTTGGCAATACCGGTAACGTCAACGGCATCGATCAAGCTGAGAATGGGCTTAACATAGATGAGGGTTGGCTCCAGGAGCTCTTCCCCCAGGGTGCGGCCCAACTCATCAAAATGATCTGTGACCTTATAGTCATGATCGTGGAAGAAAATCTTCCTAACTAGGGAAAACCCGCTGCTTTGCAGACCGCTGGAGGCCAGGCCGATGACCACATCCCCCGCCTTGGCCTGCTGCCCTGTTATACACCGGGATTTTTCCACAACACCTACAGCAAACCCCGCCAGATCATACTCATCCTCCGGATAAAATCCCGGCATCTCAGCGGTTTCACCGCCCACAAGGGCACAGCCGGCCTGGCGGCAGCCCTCGGCGACCCCCGCTATAATGCTCTCAACCTTCTCTGGGTAGTTCTTGCCCACAGCCAAGTAGTCCAGGAAAAACAGCGGTTCTGCCCCCTGGCAGATGATGTCATTGACACAGTAGGCTACCACATCGATACCTATGGTATCGTGCTTGTCCATCATAAAAGCTATCTTTAGCTTAGTACCTACACCATCAGTACCGGCGACTAGTATCGGCTCCCGGTATTTGGAAGTATCCAGGGCAAAAAAGGAACCAAAGCTGCCGATGTTGCTGAGCACCTCAGGTCGGAAGGTGGATTCGGTGTGCTTCTTTATCCGGCGCACCACCTCGTAACCTGCTTGAATATCCACACCCGATGCTTTATACGTACTCTTATCCATCCTCTTCCCTCCGATAGTTGGCTGGAGTAATGGGGTATTCGCCTGTAAAACAAGCAACACACAATTGATCCCGGGGGATACCGATGGCTCTTACCAGCCCATCAATGGAAATATAGTGCAGGGAATCAGCGCCGATGAGATCCTTAAGCTGGTCAAGGGTCCGACCCGAAGCCACCAGTTCGCTCTTGGATGAAGGCTCATTGCCGTAGAAACAGGGAAAACGATATGGAGGCGAAGCCACATACATGTGTACTTCCCGGGCACCAGCTTCCCGCAGCAAAGCAATCAGTTTACCGGAAGTTGTCCCCCGGACAATAGAGTCATCAACGACTGCTACCCGCTTCCCCTGCAGGACATCAACCACGGGGTTCAGCTTGATCCTCACCGCTGTCCGTCTGTCTGCTTGGGTAGGCCGCATGAAGGTTCGTCCCACATAGCGGTTCTTGATCACACCGATCTCAAAGGGCAGACCCGCCTCCTCCGCAAAACCCAGGGCCGGAGCAACTCCCGAATCAGGAGCACCTATAACTACATCGGCATTAACAGGTGCTTCCCTGGCCAGTTCTCTGCCGATGGCCTTACGGACAAGATAGGCATTCTTCCCGCCAATGCAGCTGTCTGGGCGGGCGAAATATACATGTTCAAAGGAACACAGTGCCTTCCTGTCTGCACTTTGCTGTCTGTACGTGCGCCATCCAGACCAGTCTAAAATCAGGAGTTCTCCAGGCTCAACTTCTCTAATTACCTCTCCGCCTAGGTTAGCGATGGCACAGGACTCGGAGGCTACCATATAACCCTGTTCCACCCTGCCCAGGGTTAGCGGGCGATTTCCCCAAGGGTCCCTGGCAGCCAGCAGCATATCCTCTCCGAGGATTACCAGGGCGTAGGCACCTTCGATGAGCTCCAAAGTTCTTGCAACTGCTGCCGGCAGGCTTTCCTCACCGCTTTGGGCAATAAGATTGAGGATCACCTCCGAGTCGCTGTCGGTCTGCAAAACGGTACCCTTTTGTAAGAGCCTCTCCCGAAGCTCGCTGCCGTTTATGAGACTCCCGTTCTGAGCAACAGCGAGACTACCGTAGGATGATCTCACCAGGAAAGGCTGGGTATTGACCACATGTCTCTCTCCCTTGGCTGCCAGGCGCACATGGCCGAGTCCCGCAAAACCCTCCAGCTCCGCTAGATTGTCTTCATCGAAAACCTCCGGCACAAGGCCGGCACCCTTGTAAAGCCGCATTTCCTGCCCATCAAAGGTTACGATGCCGGCCCCTTCTTGTCCCCGATGCTGCAAGGCATATAAACCCAGATAGCACAGATGCACAACCTGCACATCTTGGTTCTCGCCCCAGATCCCTATAACCCCACAGGCTTCCCGGGGCTTATCTGGGTGTTTCTCAGCCAATCTCAAGATTCCATTTGACATGGAATAGCCCTCCGCCAAGCCGCTTCTAATTCTTGCAGCGGCAGATCGATTAGCACCTGATCGGTATCTTCTCCAGTCTGGGCTCTTGCTTGGATCTGCAGATTCCCCTCCTGGACTTTCCCGATTACAGTCAAGGGAGCACTAAACTCCTCTGCCAGCTGCTGCAGCCTACCTAGATGCTCAGGTGCCAGTGATACCACGATGCGGCTGTGGCTTTCTCCGTAAAGCAGCTGGGCAGGGGACAGTTCCTGGTCCTCCAAGGTTACTTCAGCTCCTAAGCTGCCGAGAATGCAGGATTCGGCCAGGTTCACAGCCAAGCCGCCTTCACTGCAGTCATGGGCGGAACTCAGCAATCCTTCCCGGATAGCAGCAAGGCACAAATCCTGAACCCGCTTTTCCAGTTCCAGATCAAGCTGAGGCGGGCGCCCAGCCACTAGGCCGTGGATAACATTGAGATATTCACTCCCGCCCAGCTCACCCTTATTCTCTCCCAGCAGTACAATGACGTCTCCGGCCTTCTTGAAGTTCTGGGTGCAGATGTTTGCTTTGTTATCGATGAGGCCTGCCATTCCAATTATGGGCGTAGGATAAATCGCTTTTCCTTTGCTCTCATTGTAAAACGACACATTACCACCGATTACCGGCGTATCTAGCTTTTTGCAAGCTTCAGCGATACCGTCGATGGTTTCGGAAAACTGCCAATAGATCTCCGGTTTTTCCGGGCTGCCGAAATTTAGACCGTCGGTAACAGCCAATGGCTTAGCCCCGGTACAGACTAGATTCCTAGCAGCCTCGGCAACGGCAGCAGCTGCACCGGTACGGGGACCCAGATAACACAAGCGGGAGTTACAGTCTACACTAAAGGCAACGGCCTTATCGCTATCCTTGATCCCAATGACTCCTGCCCCGGTAAGGCCCGCTACCGAAAGGGTATTTCCGCCAACCTGGTGGTCAAACCGCTCAAAGATCCATTCCCTGCTGGAGATATTTGGTGAACCCAACAGTTTCAGGAGCACCTTGCCGTAGTCATCAGGGTCGGCAACGGCAGCAAGGTCAAAGCTCTCCTTTTCATCCAAATAATCTGGGCGCCGGGCAGCAGGATGGTAAACAGGTGCATCGGCCAGAGCCTCAGCGGGGACCTCAGCCACCACCTCATCGCCGTCCTTCAGCCTCAGAAGACCGTCATCGGTTACTCTACCTATTACAGCTAGAGGCACATCCCATTTGTCGAAGATGGCCTGAACCGCCTCTTCTTCACCGGCCTTCACCACAAACAGCATCCGCTCCTGGGTCTCAGAAAGCATGATTTCGTAGGGCGTCATATCCGGCTCCCGCACAGGGACCAAACTAAGATCCAGCTCAATGCCGTGCTTGCCCCTGGCGGCCATCTCACAGGCAGAACTGGTTAGGCCCGCTGCTCCCATATCTTGAATGCCCACCAAAACACCGGCCTTAATGGCCTCCAGGCAGGCTTCCATGAGGCGTTTTCCCATTTCTGGATATCCTTTGGGTATTGCAGCCTTTCTTTCGGCGGCTTCCTCGGTGAGTTCTACTGATGCAAAGGCAGCACCTTCGATACCGTCCCGGCCCGTTGGTGTTCCTGCAGCCATTACTACATTGCCGACACCAGCGGCAATTCCCTTGGCAATTGGGTCGCCTTTATCCAAGAAACCGACAGCCATGGCATTAACCAGACAGTTTTCACTGTATGAGTCATCAAAATAGACCTCGCCTGCGATCATGGGAATACCGAAAGTACGGCCGTAGTCGGCCATGCCGGCCACCGCCCCAGTCAACAGTTCCCGCTGGTGGGAATCAGTCAGTGGACCAAAACGGAGGGAATTCAAACCAGCCACCGGCCTAGCCCCCATGGTAAAAATATCCCTGAGTATACCGCCGACCCCTGTGGCAGCACCGGCGTAGGGCTCAACTGCCGAAGGGTGGTTGTGGCTTTCAATCTTCATAACTACTGCCTGTCCATCTTGAATATCAATAATCCCTGCATTCTCACCGGGACCCTGCAGCACTTGACTACCGGTAGTCGGCAGCTTCTTAAGCAGTGCCCGGGAATACTTGTATCCGCAGTGTTCTGACCACATGACAGAAAACAGCGCCAATTCCAGATCATTGGGCTCCCGCCCAAGGGCATCCTCAATCATCCCATATTCCTCTGCGGTAAGCCCTGCATCTTCCCAACGCTTGGACTTGTCGGCTGTCATTGCCCCTACCTCCTTCTCGGATGTTGCTGCTTCTTTCCAGACTCATCGTTTTCTCTGAAAGCCCAACCTGGTCTTGAAAAAAATGGGTAGGTTGCACAAATTATCGTGAAACCTACCCGCCCAGGCTTTTATCCTTCTACGGTGTAGCGCTGACCCTTTCGGTCAGTGCCTGCACCACTCGGTCCAGACCCGTCAGCTGCGGCGGAACCCTAGGTGCACTTTCATCCATGAATATGTAGTTTTAACTCCCAGTGGCAATCCAACTTGCTGCGGAGCTCTAGGGCTGCCCGCCATCTAGGTATGCCCTAAAGCCGCACTCCTCTAGTCTCGCGTTCTTATCCAAGACTGCCTCTGCTTGTTTCTTTCTGTACATATCTAGCTTATCCTGCCAAGTAGGATCAGTCAAGCTGAGTATTTCAACAGCTAAGATTGCTGCATTCCTTCCGGCATTGATTCCCACCGACGCCACCGGTATGCCTGGAGGCATTTGTACTATGGAATACAGAGCATCTATTCCCTTAAGGTGACCGCTGGCGATGGGCACCCCGATCACCGGTAAATGGGTATAAGCAGCGAGAACCCCCGGCAGATGGGCTGCCATGCCCGCCGCCGCGATAATCACTTTAAGTCCCCGCTCTGCGGCAGTCTGCGCAAAATCCGCCGCCTCTTTTGGGGTCCGATGAGCTGATAAGATCTTTACCTCAAAGGGTACCCCCCATTCATCCAAGAGTTCCAGACCAGAGGCCATTACCGGTAGATCACTGTCACTGCCGATCACTACGCCAATCAGAGAATTATTTTTCGCTTTTGCTCCGTTCATAGTTATAGATTCCCTTTCTCCAGCAATAATCCCAGTTTTGGCAAAGCCTGCTCCATTGCCTCCCGGCCGAGCCGCACAAACTCATCTACAGCGTGGAAATCCGTTAGGCCCAAGCCGCCTAAATCCGGCACAATCGCCAAGTCAGCCTTACCCAGCTGTTTCTCGACATGGGCCCTCTGCAGGATGCTGATGGCCTGCTGTATTACATCGGCTGGGCGTTCCGGCTTTTCCCCGTCTAGGAAGGAACCATTGAGACTGACCGCGATAACCCCATCGATATCCATCTGAAGGGCAGTGTCAACGGGGACATTTTCCGTCAATCCGCCATCAACTAAATATCGCCCCTGATGCTCCACCGGTGCGTAGATGCCGGGAACAGTACAGCTTATCCGAACTGCCAACGCCACATCCCCTTGGCTCAAGACCACTGTCTCGCCCCTGACTAAGTCTGAAGCCACCACCGCCAGCGGGATATCCAGCTCCGCAAAGCTCTTGCCCTTTAGATAACGGCCCAGCCATCTCTCTATTCCAGAAGATTGAAGCAAACCTGTTCTTAGGGATACGCCTCGGGCCAGGAACCACCAGTTGCTGGACTTGGCAATTTCTATGAGCTCAGAAGGCGAAAAACCTGCAGCTATAAGTGCTCCCACCACGGCCCCGGCACTGGTACCGGCAATGGCACCAATGGGAATGCCCTGCTCCCACAGGACTTGAAGGACGCCTAGATGGGCAATCCCCCTGGCAGCCCCTCCCCCTAAGGCTAATCCCAACCGTTTATCTACCAGCCAGACTCCACCCCTTTACTAAGCCAGGTTTACTAAGCCAGGAGCTTTCCTGTCCTGCCATATTTTGTCAAATGTGCTTCTATCACTACCACTTATTATACCATTAAAACTGGAAGTTTACGGTTCCAACTAGTGCAAAAGCCAGGGTTTGCAAACCCTGGCTTCAGCTGATTCCAAGTCTATACTCTTACGAGGAGCTGGCTCGCCGCAGCTTCCCTAGCGCCTTTCGTTCAAGCCGAGAAACATGCATCTGGGATATCCCGAGCATTTCACCTACCAGGCTTTGGGACAATCCTTCGACATACCGTAAGTAAAGAATCTGGCGTTCCCGCTGCGGTAGAGTACCGATTAAGCCCCTAATCAGCAAACGATTCTCTACTGCTTCGTAATCATCATCGGTATCTCCTAGGAAATCTTCCAACACCATCTCGTCGCCGCTGCTTTCCTGCTGGAGGGAAGTAAATACACGATTGGGACCTGCCTCATAGGCTTCCAGGAGCTTTTCCTCTTCAATACCCAGCCACTCGGCAATTTCCTTCATCGTAACGGCTCTGCCCAACTTGCTGGAAAGGTATGCCCTAGCCTCTTCAATCTGGTAATAGAGCCGCTTTGCATCTCGGCCGACCTTTACACTCCAGGTACTGTCCCTTAAATACCTCTTGATCTCCCCGATAATGGTTGGTGTAGCATATGTGACGAACTGGACATTCCGACTGCTGTCGAACCGATGCAGAGCCTTGATTAGCCCGATTCCCCCTACCTGAACAAGATCCTCTCGCATCTGTCTATCCTGAGTAAACTTACCAGCCAGGTATTCCACCAATTCCCAATAAGCCTCTACCAGGAGCTCTAGTAGCTCCGGGGACCGGTTCTTCTCATACAATGCCAGATACTTGGTCACCAACTCTTTATCTCTCCTGTACGAGAGCTTTCTGTAGGAGACCTCTTCCAGTGCCAGCATTCTATCCCTCCTTCATCTCAGGTTCTTCCGATTAGCGACAAGTCGTTGACTCCTTCCGGCGCAGTCTCTATTAGATGGCAATAGTCATTGTAACTTTTCAGTAACGATACCTTGTTAGTAATGACTACGTTTTGCTAATATATTCCTGGTGAAGGAGAAGAATCCTGCCGGGAAATGTAACATTTATATTAAATCATTCTTATTCTTACTTAGGATTCGTTCGCTGCCGAGATTGTTTCTTCGAAACAGCTCCCCCCAATAAACTCTCTCAGTATAGAAGTAGGCGGTACATCGTCTGGATCCAGCGGCAAGAAATAACTGAGAAACTTCAGGAGCCGCTTGGCCTCGCTGTAGCCCGGGTCCTCCTGGCCGATGGTCTGAAGGAGAGGCTCAGCAAACTGCTTGAGCACTGCAAACTCATAGAGCAGGGCAGAATTGAACATCACATCGGCTTCTTCCTGAAAGGGGAAGATGTTCTCCTTCTCCCCCCGGCGGACAGCTCTCCAGAGGCGCAGGGTATCAGGGGCTGAATGTCCCCGGAACTGATGATCCCGCACTATCCGCCGCAGGAGCCTGCCGTCAGTGGTGGGAATTCTGTTATGATGATCGATATTCAGCTGTGTTAGAGCGCTAATGTATATCTTAAATTTATTGCCGCTGGGAATTGATGCCGTCAAGCGGTCATTCAAGGCGTGGATACCTTCGATAATGATAGGCTGACCCTGATCAACCCGCAGGCGCTTGCCGGTGTAAACCCGCCGTCCGCTGGTGAAATCAAAGGTTGGAATCTCTACCTCCTCACCCTGGATCAGCTGTGCAAGATGGGTGTTAAACAGCTCCAGATCAATGGCTTCAATGCTCTCGAAATCATATTCGCCGTGTTCATTCTTTGGGGTTTTTTCCCGATCGAGAAAATAGTCATCGAGATGAATCGCCACAGGCCTTAAGCCGTTGACCCGCAGCTGAACCGACAGCCGCTGAACAAAGGTTGTTTTCCCTGAAGATGAAGGGCCGGCGATCAGAATAACCCTCAAGGTGTCGTGGCGGCCATGGATCATGTCTGCCATTTGGGCAATCTTCTTCTCATGAAGAGCCTCAGCGATTCTAATTAACTCTCCGCTCTTTCCCTGGACAATGAGGTCGTTTAAAGCTCCTACTGTCTCGACCTCCAGGATTTTGGCCCACTGCTCCGCCTCCCGGTGGACACTGGCAAGTTTTGGCTGCTCCCGATAAGGCGGAATCCGATCAGGATTGTCGGGGTCGGGGATCTGCAGGATGAAGCCCGGCAGGTAATAATGGAGTCGAAACTTCGTTAGGTACCCAGCACTGGGAACCATGTAACCGTAGAAATAGTCATGAAACCACCCGGAGCGGTAGACATTAACAGTATCCGACTGCCGGTATTTCATTAGGTTTACCTTATCATACTGACCGTCCTTGGCAAAGAGCTCCATGGCCTCTTCTTTAGGCAGGACAAGCTTCTCAAAGGGCTCATCCTGGGAGGCGATCTCCCTCATCCTCGCCTCGATAGCCTCCACGTCCTTTTTCACCAATGCCCTCTGGCAGTGGATCTCGCCGTAAAGGCCGTTACTGAGGGAGTGTTCGATAATCACCCTGCATCCAGGCAAAACTTCCCGGGCAGCCCGGATCAGTAAAAACACAGCACTTCTTTGATATATCCGGTAGCCATCCTTGACTTCCAGTCCAAAAAAGGAAATACTGCAGCCCTTAGTTATGGGATAAGTCAGTTCCCGAAGATCATTATCTACATAGGCTGCTAGAATCCGCGGCCAGCTGTCAGGCCAGCAGTCTTTGGCCAGCTCCTGAAGGGTGGTCCCCGGCTTTACCTGCCGGCTACCTAGGCCTTCAATTTGTACCTGTAGAAGGGTATTATTTGCCTCCATCATTATACCTCCGTGTAGACTGAAACGGGTCTTACGCCCTGGTCTTGGGCCGGCCTGCCGCTCGGGCAACGATTCTTCTTTCTAGGAACAGAGCGGCATTCTCATCTCCCACCTCAGTCACTATATCTTCTTGAGAAACCTCAACATGGACCGCCTCGGCCCCGGCAGCCAGTGCCCGCTCCTTGGCAAGATCGGTGAGGTATGCCACCGCTCTTGCAGTCGCTTCTTCCAGGTCTTCAAAGGTATTGTTTTCTGCTAAGCCTTGAATAATGTATTTTTCATCACCGGTGACGCTCACTGTGGCTGCTGCAGACACAGCAACATTGCCGGTAATGGCTCCCAGAGCATTGGCCACGTCTGCATGTTCGGGTATATGGAGCTCTGTCTGCAGGGCGGCTGCTAGAGCTGGGAAATATGCCTTAACCGGTGCTCCTACTGCCACAATAGGCAGGTTGACCTTCACGCTGCATTCCAGGGGTCGGGCATTATTACCGCCCTTAACCAGTGATGTATGCAATAGATGCTGACAGACGGCACACTCTTCTATAGCAGGAACATCCGACGTCCTTGCCCATGATGCTCCCCTAGGTAGGGCCCTTTGCCCATTGGATCTAGCCTTGGCCGGCAGTGTCTCTGCCAAGATGACATCAAGCACCTTTTCGGCCAGCCGCTGCTGAACAGCCTCCATTATATGCTGACAGGCAGCTTCTGTGCTGATTTGCCAGCGAGAAGCGAAAGCCTCTACTGCTTGAGCTGCGGCCTGGGAGTCCCAAAGCTTAAGCTCTCCCATGGCGTGGAGAACATCTGTAGGGGTAAGCCCCACTCTCCGGACCAAACCCATGCTCTCTAGGGCATCCATCCGCAAAAGCGACGGGTAGGAGTAGCCCATGGTATCGGCCAGCTGAATGCGGGAAGCACCTCCTAGGAACGTGAGAGCCTGCCAAGCTGCCTGCTCCCTCGGGCCTAGTTGCTCAAGCTTTACCTTTTGCCCCGTACCGGAATCATCTCCCTCTGCCCCTGGGCTTTGAACTGGAAGAAAAAACTCCACCGGGGGCAGCAGGCTGGAGTCCACGTGACTGTCTCGAATCCCTTGCCAATTTGCCAGTTCCTGGGCAATGGCCGGAGATAGGACGGCAGCATAGCTAACCGGAAGCACCCTCTGGGGACCGATAACCAAGGCGCCGTCTTCCCCTAAAGAGATCTCGCTGTCACCCCCAAGGCCGGTGGTATGAAGATCCAAGGTCTTGACTGTTGTCCGATACTCGCCAATTCGAGCACCCTCAGAGCGCAGCCTGGGCAGACCATCTTGCACTAGACCAATATCTGTGGTTGTTCCACCCATATCCACAACCAGTGCATCCTTGCATCCCGTGAGGTGCAAAGCGCCGTAAACACTGGCAACAGGACCGGACATCAATGTTTCAATTGGCCGTCTCCTAGCCAGCTCTTTCCCCATCAAGGTCCCGTCACTGCGCTCCAGCATTATCGGAGCGGTGATGCCGCGGCTGGTGAGGACCTTCTCTACTGCCTCCATCAGATCCAATAAGATGGGAATCAAACGGGCATTCCAAAAAACTGTAGTAGCCCTTCTCATGGAGTCCATTTCCATGCTGATCTCGTGACCAGAAATAGCGGGGATATCATAATGCTCCTCGACAAAAGCTTGAACCAGCTGTTCGTGCTGGGGGTTCACCGCTCCCCCCATCTGGGAGATGGCAATTACTTCTACTTCTCCAACCATTGCCTCTACCGTGCGGCGAATCTCCTCTTCATCGAGGGGTGCCCTCTCCCGCCCCCGCATGTCGTGGCCCCCGGTCACAATCCAATAGGGATTGACCCGGAGAAAGCGTCTTACCAACTCCGGATCATAGCCAATAAGCAATATGCCAGCCCTGGCTCCTTTACCTTCAACCAGGGCATTGGTAGCCAAGGTAGTAGATAGTCCCACCAGGTCCACCTTTTCAGGTGTATCGATTTGAATCTGATCCAGCGACGCCGTAATTCCCACCGTGTAATCATCTTTTGTCGTCAGGGCTTTGCCTTTGCCCAGTATCAGCTGCCGCTCAAAATCATACAGTACCGTATCTGTGTAAGTGCCTCCTGCGTCGATACCTAGTCCCAACCGCATCTAGTTTCTCTCTCCTCACTCCATAGACTGATGAACTCGCCCTTTTCCGACCAGGATTTCCACCTTCTTGCAAATCTCTGAAATCCTGCCAGCGTCGACATTATATCGATCATCTAACCACAAGTACAGTTCCTTTGGCTGATTGAAATGAAGTAGAACCGGCGTCTTGCCGGGAAACTGCGTCAATAGTTTCCGCAGCTGGATCAATACTTCTTCCTTAAGGCCGTCGGCATCGATGATCAGCTGAGTCCCATTGTGATTATGATGGTTTCTTTCATTCTCTGGAGAAGCACTTGCCCCCTGCCCTTGGTGTTTACCCTGTGGAATTCTCGGCTTCGGCCGGACTTCTCTGGGCCTTTTTTGCCCACTAGCAGCCCTCCCATTGGCCTTCTCCCGCCACTCGTCAAGGGTATACACCGCTGAGGCGATGACCTTAGCCTGAAATTCCCGGTCCAGCCGATCATCCTCCACTTCTGTCTCGGCTGAAGTGTCTATTTCCTCCACCGAAGAATCGTTCCGCCCTTCAATTACCAAGATAGACTCACCGGTCAGGCAGCCTCGACACCGCTCAAAGACCCGGGGAAAGACTATAACCTCCACTGGACCTGTCTGATCTTCCATAGTCACAAAGGCCATTTCTTCATTGCGCCGTGTCAGGATCCGCCTGGATTCAACTATGACACCGGCGATGGTCACCGGCTCATTCTGGGAGCGTTTTTCCAAGTCCCGACTTGTCGTCACACCCCACTCCCGCAGCTGCTCTTTATATTGATCAAGGGGATGACCGGAAAGGTACACGCCGATTAAGTCCCTCTCATACTGCAGCCGTTTGTGCTCATCGTACTCTGCTATCTCGGGGTCCACTTCCCAGGCGAAGGCCTGGGCATCGACAGTGGCCACATCAAAGAGGGTGGCTTGCCCGCTGTGGTGACTGCGGCTGTACCCTGCTGCTGCCTGGATGACTTGATCTAGAATCGATTCCAGCTTGGCCCGGGACTCTCCAAAAGAGTCCAAGGCTCCAACCCTAATCAAGCTGAGCAAGGCATCTCTATTGAGCCGGGTGCGAACACACAAATCCAAAAGGGACTTGTATGGTCCTGAAGCCCGATCTTCAACCACAGTCTGCGCCGCACTTTCACCGACATTCTTAATGGCGGCTAAGCCAAAGGTGATGGTCCCATCAGTCTGGGGGACGAAGGTCACCTGGCTCCTGTTGACATCCGGCGGCTCTACTGAAATCCCCATGGCCCTGCATTCCGATAGGTATTCACCCAGCTTCCGGTTCTTGTCCTTACCCATCACACTGGTCAAGAGGGCAGCCATGAATTCCGTGGGGTAGTGCTGCTTCAAATATGCCGTTTGATAGGCAATAAAGGCATATGCACAGGCGTGGCTCTTATTAAAACCGTAACCTGCAAATTTTTCAATATCGCTGTAGATCTCCCGGGCTAACTCCTCTGAATAGCCCTTAGCTGCGGCTCCCTCCACAAATTTCTGCCGTTCTGCATCGATAATCTCCTGCTTCTTCTTACCGATGGCCCGCCGCAGAAGATCTGCCTCACCCAGGGAAAACCCGGCAAAATGGTGGGCAACCGCCATTACCTGCTCCTGATAAGCCATGATTCCATAGGTCTCTTTCAGGAGATCTTCCAGATCTGGATGGGGCCAGCTCACCTCTTCCTGCCCTTTTCTTCGCCGGATCACTGTAGGAATGTACTGCATTGGTCCAGGCCGGTACATGGCATTGAGAAGGGTCAGGTGTTCAAGGCTCTCCGGTTGGAAATCCTGCAGTAGCCTTCTCATACCCTCTGATTCAAACTGGAAAATACCACCGGTGAGGCCTGTGTGGAATATATTTGTATATGTCGCTTCATCATCCAGTGGGATTGTGTCCATATCCAGCTTTACGCCGTGGATTTCTTTGACCCAATCCACTGCTTCTTGGATTACCGAAAGATTCCGCAGCGCCAAAAAGTCTACTTTAAGGAACTTCATTTCTTCCAAAATACCCATGGGATATTGGGTAACGAAGGGTGTTACCACCTTGTCACTGTCAGGCTGCTGCAGGGGCATGTCCAGTTCCAAGGGTCGAGGTGCAATAACCACTCCCGCCGCATGGGTTGACGCATGGCGGGGAAAACCCTCGATATACCGGGCGGTGTCTAGGACCCTTCTTGCCTCTTCATCCTGCTCATAGGCGTTTTTCAACTCCGCGGCAGTCTCCAGGGCACTGTCCAGAGACTCGCCAAAGGGAATTGCCTTGGCAAGGGCATCGGTCTTTCGAAGGGGCACCCCCAAGACCCTTGCCACATCCCGCACAGCCGCCCTAGCCTTAAGGGTACCAAAGGTGATGATCTGGGCAGTCCGGTCGGCACCGTACTTGCCGACAACGTATTCAATCACCTCATTGCGGCGGTGATAACAAAAATCCATATCGACATCGGGAAGCGTCACTCTGGCCGGATTGAGGAAACGCTCAAACAGGAGCCCATATCGCAAGGGATCGATGTTGGTTATATACAAGCAGTACGCAACCAGGGAACCAGCAGCACTGCCTCGCCCTGGGCCCACAGGAATCCCCTGCTCCCGGGCAAAGCGGACAAAGTCCCATACAATTAAGAAGTAATCCGAATAACCCATCTCGCTGATGGTCTTCAGCTCATAATCCAGCCGCTCCCGGACTTCTTGGCTGATTTCACCGAAGCGCCGGGCAGCTCCTTGATATGCCAGAGTCCGCAGGTACTCATCTGCACTGTCAAAACCCGGCGGCAGCTCAAAGCGGGGCAGGTGAGCTGTATCAAAATCCAGTTGGACTTGACAGCGCTCCAGAATCTCAACGGTTCGGGCCAGGGCCTCCCTCTGATCAGGAAAGACCTCCAGCATCTCCTGGGCACTCTTTAGATATGCCTGGTTGCCTTCAAACTGAAGGCGGTTTTCGTCGCTGAGCTGCTTACCTGTCTGGATGCAGACAACGACCTCATGGAGAAAGGCATGCTCCGGTTCCACATAGTGATAATCATTGGTAGCAATTAACGGTATTCCTGTATCGCCATGGAGCCGCAGAAGTCCCCGGTTGACCAGTCTCTGCTCTTCGAGCCCGTGATCCTGAAGCTCTAGGAAGAAGCTATCCTTTCCCAAAAGCTCCCAGTAATGCCAGGCTGCAGCCCGGGCATCTTGGTAGCGATCCTCCAGGAGCAGGCGGCTGGTTTCCGACCCAAGGCAGGCAGTACTGCCGGCAATATGTCCCTGCCCGCATTCCTCAATGAGCTCGGCCAGCAGCTGCTTATCGATCCGGGGCTTATAGTACATCTCTGAACGGGAAACCAAACGGTAGAGCATGGAAAGGCCAATGTTATCTAGGGCCCATAACACCAGGTGCCAGTTGGCATCATCTCCCTGGCTCTTGTCCTTATCGAGTCGGCTTCTGGGTGCAACATAAACCTCAACACCAGGAATGAAGCGAAAGTCTTTGCCGGTTTCCCGGGAAATGCGCTGGGCCAGCAGGTAGCATTCGGCAGTCCCATACATGACGCCGTGGTCAGTAACTGCAATTCCCGGCATACCAAGGGCGGCAGCCCGCTGAAAAAGCTGTTTGGGCGGCGCTGCCCCATCCAGTAGCGACCAGTACGTATGACCATGCAGATGAACAAACACCGACAATCACCTACTCCGATAGAACCAGCATGTAAGCACTTTCCCTTGTCCACGGATCGGACCTGTGGTGATCGAAAATTACCCAGTTGCTGCTGTTTCCAATCATTTCGTCGATGACAACCGTGTTTCCGATTAACCTGTGGGGAAGGGCCCCCTCCTTCAAGAATTCTATAAACTCAGCAGAAAACTTGGCTGCCCGCACCTCTTGGGTCAGATCCCGCTTTGAAAGACTACTCGTTGCTGGATGTAGACCCTTTAAGACATCGGGATGCTCTAGTAACCGGCGCAAGATATCTTTGTAGTCCTTGCCCAACTTGTCCGGCATCCAGGATAGCAGAGGCCGATGGCGCTCAGTCCGCAGGTAGTCAAACTTCAAAGTCTCTACCGCCAGCGGTAAAATCTCGGGGTGATTGTTGCGCAAATACTGATAAAGTATATTGTAAAGTGTCAGCTGGCTGTGGGAGACCCGGTTAAGGCCCCGCTCGCGAAAGTAACCTGCCAGCCCTTCAAAAAAGGCAAAGGGAGATTGGTAGACCCTTCCGCAAAGCATCTCCATGGTTATGCTAAAACGGTGGCTGTTATGGTAAAGCTCCAGCACGTTCTCTATCTCTTTGAGGCGAATCAAGTCAAGGGTGCCCATGGAGGCTGTTGAGATGATCTCATAAGGTGGATAGGGGTCAAAAACTAGTCCTAGTTCTTTGCTTCTTTCCCGCAAGCCCGAGCCCTTGAGCAGCTTTAGAAATCCCAATTGGATGCGGTGGCCGCCGAGCCTGTACACATCATCAAAGGACCGGGCAAAACTGGCATAGGTTTCTTCGGGAAGACCAGCGATGAGATCTAGATGTAGGTGGATATTTCCATTTTTCGCCAGGACCTTGATATTCTCCGCCAGCCGGTTCCATTCACTTCTCCGGGAGATTACATCCAGCACTGCAGGAGTAGTTGATTGAATCCCAATTTCAAACTGGAACAAACCAGACGGCACAGCGGCCAAATACGTCAGGAGCTCTTCAGTGAGAATGTCGGCACTAATTTCAAAATGAAATATTGTCGGGGGTTTACGGCTCTTAAAGGCACCCCTCCGGCGGTTTTCCTCAACTAGAAACTGAAAAATCTCCAAGGCCCGCTTGGGATTGGCATTAAAGGTTCTGTCAATCAGTTTGACCTGGGGAATGCCCGCATCCATTAGTTTAATGAACTCATCCTTCACCCTCTCCCAGGGGAAATACCGCACTCCCCGGGTATTGGCAGACAAACAGTACTGGCAGTTAAAGGGGCAGCCCCGGGAAGTCTCCAAATAGACCAGTTTGTTCCGATACCGTTCCCCAATGTCCTCTGGATAAGGAGAGGGAAGCTCCGCAAGATCTATAGGTTCCCCCGGGATTATCCGCTGCTTCGGCACCTCATGCCCACCCGCGCATCTACCCTCCCCCGACAGGAGCTGAGTCAAAAGCTCTGCAAAGCGCTTTTCCCCTTCTCCAGTTATGCAGTAATCGATCTCAGGATGGGCCTCCATCAAAGTCTCGGTTTCATAGGAAACCTCAGGGCCTCCGATGATCACAATCATCTCCGGCTTTGCCAGTTTCAGCCTTGAGATCACATGGAGGGTCTCGCTGATATTCCAAATGTAGCAAGAGAAGCCGATGATATCTACTCCCAAGGAGAGGATTTCTCCCACTATCAGTTCAACCGGTTCGTTGATGTGAAACTCCAATATATGAAAGACGGCAGGTACCTGCCGAGACTCACAATATGACCGCAGATAATCTACGGCCAGGTTTGAATGGATGTATTTGGCATTTAAACTAGCCAAGGCTACAGGAGTTTTTTCTTTCTGTTGACTCCGTTCCACAGTATCATCCTATCTTTCTTATTCGGACCTCTGTACTCGGGTTTCTACCTGGGGGCGGTTTATCACTTTGCTGTATGGAGGCACACTCTCTGTCAACCACACATTACCGCCGATAACAGAGCCCCGTCCGATCACAGTATCTCCACCGAGGATGGTCGCGCCAGCGTAAATGGTCACATCGTCTTCGATGGTGGGATGCCGGCGGTTGCCCCTGATGAGCTTTCCTTTCTCATCCTTGGGAAAACTCAGGGCTCCCAATGTCACACCCTGATATATCTTGACATTATTGCCTATGACACAGGTCTCTCCGATGACTACACCGGTCCCGTGATCGATAAAGAAGCTTTCCCCAATCTGGGCCCCAGGGTGAATGTCGATACCGGTACAGCTGTGGGCATGTTCGCTCATTATCCGGGCAATGAGCACCAAACCCATTTTATAAAACTCGTGGGCTAGGCGGTGCACCGTCACGGCATAAATACCCGGATAGGACAGTATGATCTCTGCCAAACCAGTGGCAGCCGGATCGCCGTCATAGGCAGCCTGTACATCCTTCACCAGCCTAGCCTGGATTCCCGGCAGCCTTTGAAGGTACTCCATGGCCAACTGGCAGCTTTCTTCCATAATCGGGCAGGCAACGCCCTTGGAATCACAGACCCGGGAACAGCCGGTATGCAAGGTCCTGTGAATCTGTCCGGCTAACCGCCAATAGATCACCCCTAAATGCTCCAGCTTGCAGGCAACGTCTAGACCGTTCTGGGAGGGTTTGAAGTAACCGGGAAACAGGATGCTTCTAAGATCCTGCAGCAGATCCAAAACGCCTTCCCTGTTGGGCACAGTCCTAGAGTCTGGTTCAGCTGCATATCCCAGAGCTCCAGCAATCTCAGTCAGCTGCTTGAACACCGAACTAAACTTATTCTCCTTTAGACCGTCTTGTATCACAAAACCCCACTCCCTTGCGGTAACTCACGTCATCTAAGTAGCTTTCCCATATATAATACTCTAGGATCTCCAGCCAGGCCATACCTCGGAGCTTTTTGTCAAGTGGCTGCAGTTGGAACTCTCTGAGGGTGATCAAGGGAGGGGAAAAAGACAGTTAAACCCTAAGGAGGCAGTGCACAGCACCGTCTCCTTAGGGTAGTAGTTCATCTTAGTCTAGTCCAAGGCATAGACCATTTCCACAACTGCCCGGATTTCCAGCTTCCCAGGGGCAATGGGGGTGACGCTGCTGGCATCTCCGGCAGCTGCCATTGCCATCATCCGCATCTCCTTGCCCATTGAATAGGGCTGAAACTGGGTGCTGGGATCCCGAATGATCATTACCGGACCGAGCTTTACACCGGCGGCAGAGGCCAGAAGCTCAGCCTTCTTCCGGGCATTTTCCACCGCCAATACCATGGCTTCATTGAGCCAGGGCTTCTCATCGGCCAGGGTAAAGTTGACCGAGTCTACATTGGTGGCACCTGCTTTGATGGCACTGTCGATGGCTTCTCCGACCATGGACAGCTTATCAAGGGTCACGGAAACAGTGTTGCTGACCCGATATCCAGTGAGCTGATTGCCCCTTTCCTGATCATAGCGGTAAACTGGGTACACATTGAAGTAGCTGGTCTCTATGGCATCATCTTTGATACCCAATTCGCCTAGGGCAGCTAGGATGTTGCGCATATTGTTGGCATTCTTAATCTGGGCTTCCTCTGCTGAAGGAGCCTCAGTGGTAACACCCAGGTTGATGTGGGCCCGGTCAGGTTCTACCTGCACCACCCCTTCGCCCTGAACATAAATCTGCCGGATTTCCTGGGCTAGGCCGACCTGGGCGATGGCCAAGATGAGCAGGGTCAGAGCAAAAATCCCTACAGTCAGTCTCCTATGCTTCAAAGTCAGTTCCCCCTTGTCAATGGGCTCTGTATCAATCTACTTAACAATTCCACATAGGCATTCAACATCCCTGCTCAGGTCATCAGCCACAATAAACCAGACCGTGGGTTTATTCCCAGGGACCCTCCAGCACTGCAACCAGTAAATCTACACATGCTTCTACATCGCCCAAATCCACCATCTCCCCGGGGGTATGGACATAGCGACACGGAATTGAGACTGCACCGGTTGGCACACCGCTGCGGGTAAGATGGATTGAGCCCGCATCAGTACCTCCCCGCTCCAGCACCTCCATCTGATACGCTATCCCCTTGGTCTTAGCTGTATTGACCAAAAGATCCTTAACCACCGGGTGACTGATAACCGAGCTGTCCTTGACTTTAACGGCAGCTCCTTTGCCCAGAGATACCGCCATGCGATGGGCCTCCGGCGTATCACCGGTAGTAGTAACATCCACTGCAATGCCGTAGTCTGGATCCACAGAATAAGCAGCGGTCCTAGCTCCCCTCAGGCCTACCTCCTCTTGGGTTGTAAAGACAAAGTAGATTTCATGGGGAGAGTTTTCCAACCGCCGGGCAGTTTCGATGAGGACCGCGCAGCCGATCCGGTCATCCATTGCCTTGCCGATCAGCCGCTGTCCCTGGATGATGCACTCGCGGTGAATTACAGCCGAATCGCCGATATTAACCTTGGCCATGGCTTCTTCCCGAGAGCCGGCTCCAATGTCGATATACATCTTATTGAGCTTGAGATCCTTGATGTCATCCAGCTTCTCGAATCCAAACACTCCGATGGTGCCGTCGGCAAATTCTGCCCTTTGGCCGATCAAGGTAAAGGGCGAGAGCCCGCCGATATTGGAAAAACGCAAAAATCCGTTTTCATCGATATCTGTGATCATTACACCGATTTCATCCATGTGGGCAGCCAGCATGATCTTTTTCCCATCGGCCGAACCCCGCTTGACTGCTACAACACTGCCCATAGTGTCTGTATAGACCTCATCGACCAAGGGCTTCATAACACCTTGTATATATGCCGCTACCTTTTCTTCCCGGCCTGCCGGGCCGTAGAGCTCTGCCAAATGCTTAATCATCTCCTGCATGTTCAGCACTCCCTCCGTAGAAATCCTTTGACCAGACGAACAGTCTTTTCAATATCACTGAGGCTTGCCACAGATGCCGGTGAATGGATGTAGCGGCACGGTATGGAGACTCCTGCCACTGGAATGCCGCCCTTTGTGAGATGAATTTTCCCGGCATCGGTTCCGCCGGTGGTGGCCCGCCTATACTGGATTGGTATGTTCTCCTCATGGGCAACCTGACGCAGTTTCTCAACTAGGGGCCTGGCCGGGATCGATGTGCGATCCATGATGGTCAGGGCCGGCCCTTTACCCACAGAAGTGGAATGGCCGTGCTCCGGCACACCGGGAACATCGGAGGCCGTAGTACCTTCAATCACCAGGGCCAGATCCGGATCTATGGAATATGCTGCAGGACCTGCTCCCCGCAGGCCAACTTCCTCCTGCACTGTGAAGGCGCAGACCAAATTGCAGTCATACTCTTCCTTTAACAGCTCCAACAGTACACTGCACCCTACCCGATCATCAAAGGCCTTTCCCATGACGATATCGTCGGACAACTGCCGAAAGGAGGTGGCGAAAACCGCAGCGGTCCCCAAGGGAACCTGCTTTTCGGCCTCTGCCTTATCCTTAGCTCCTATATCAATGTATAATTCCTGCCACTGGAAGGGAGTATTGCGCTCATTCCTCTTCTGCAGGTGGATAGGTTTTGAACCGATCACCCCGGGAATCTTGTCAGGGCCCACCAGCACCTTTTTGGCCACCAGTACTCGGCGGTCTATTCCCCCCACGGGCTTAAAGCGCAAAAGACCTGAATCTTCGGTCCCTACAATCATTAATCCTACTTCGTCCATATGGGCTGCTGCCATGACAGTGGTGCGGCCCTTCCTGCCGGGCTTGTAGGCAAGTACATTGCCTAGAGCATCGGTCTTATATGTTACACCAAGCATGTCAAGCTCGGCTTTGATCAGGTTCCTGACCTCGTCCTCTTGGCCGGAAACTCCTGCTGCTTCGCTGAGTCTCGCTAAAAGCATGTTAATCC
>LSQX01072186.1_pt2 | contig 31838 bp, 38 predicted proteins | sample 654561 | NCBI WGS metagenome assembly LSQX01 (sample SAMN04489861, study PRJNA283612) | anaerobic digester metagenome | isolation source: 4 biogas reactors fed with cattle manure at either 37C or 55C with and... | place: Denmark: Kongens Lyngby | collected 2014 | reverse complement strand
TGGAAAACGCCCTGATCAAGGCCCGCTCGGTGCATCGCGTGACGGGCGGCCTGGTTCTGGCGGACGATTCCGGGCTGTCGATCGACGTGCTCGACGGCGCCCCCGGACTCCATTCCGCCCGCTTTGCCGGCGAAACCGCCGGCTACCCTGAGAAAATCGCCCGTCTCTACCAGTGGCTGCAGCCGTATCCCGCACCAAGCTGGACGGCGCACTTTATCTGTGCTCTGGCTGCGGTCTTCCCGGACGGCAGCGCCGAAACCGTGCTGCGCCAGGTGGACGGCCGGATCGCCCCCGAACCGCACGGGGAGGGCGGCTTCGGCTACGACCCCATCTTTTTTCTGCCGGAGCGCGGCCTCACGATGGCTGAGCTGCCGGAAGACGAAAAGAACCGGATCAGCCATCGCGGCATGGCCCTGCGGGCCCTGGCCCAGCTGCTGCTTGACCGGCTCTAAGCGCCGTGCTATAGTATCCTTCACGGACGAATGTTTTCATTCGGCGGACAAAGCCGGCTTAGGCCGGCGGAAGGTGACGGCATGGAAAGCGAATATTACCTGGTCAAATCCGACATGCTTCCCGAGGTCTTTGTCAAGGTCATGGCGGTCAAGCGCCTGCTCAGCTCGGGCAAGGCCGATTCGGTCAACGATGCGGTCCAGCGCATCGGGCTCAGCCGCAGCGCCTACTACAAGTACAAAGACGCCGTGCTGCCTTTCTACGAGACGTCGCGCGGCCGCCTGGTCACCCTGATTTTCGCCGTGGAGAACTTCCCGGGCATCTTGTCCGGCATCATCAACTGCATGGCGCGTGGCAAGGCCAACATTCTGACGATCAACCAGAACATCCCGATCAACGGCCTGGCGGATGTTTCGATCTCGATCGAAACCGAGCGCATGACAACCGGCCTGGAGGCGATGCTCGAGGAAATCGCCAGGATCCCGGGCGTGCGCTCATACCGGATCCTGGCCAGGGACTGACGTGCCGCCAGCAGGAGGAAAGCATATGATCAACATCGCCATCATGGGCTACGGGGTCGTCGGTTCAGGGGTTGCGGAAGTGTGCCGCATGAACGCGGACGCGATCGAGAAGAAAGCCGGCCAGGGCATTAACATCAAGAAAATCCTGGATCTTCGCGATTTTCCCGACGACCCGTTCGGCGACCGTGTCACCCACCGGGCCGAGGACATCTTCGAGGATCCGGACATTGCCATCGTGGTCGAAACGATCGGCGGCACCGGCATCGCCCTCGAGCTGTCCCGGCGCGCCCTTGAAGCCGGCAAGCACGTCGTCACGTCCAACAAGGAGCTGGTCGCAGCCCACGGACCTGAGCTGATGGCGCTGGCCCAGGCCAAAAGCATCAGCTACATGTACGAGGCAAGCGTCGGCGGCGGCATTCCGATTGTCCGGCCGCTGCACAAGTGCCTGTCCGCCAATGTCATCCAGCTGGTCGCCGGTATCCTGAACGGCACCACCAACTACATCCTGACGCGCATGGACGCGGCGGGCATCCGTTTCGAGCAGGCCCTGAGCGAAGCGCAGGAACACGGCTATGCCGAGCAGAACCCGACCGCGGACCTCGACGGGCTGGACGCCTGCCGCAAGCTGGCTATCCTGGGCAGCATCACGCTGGGCGAATACATCGACAGCCGCCAGGTGCATACAGAAGGCATCACCAGCATCATGCCGACCGATCTGCTCTATGCCCAGCATCTGCAGATGAAACTCAAGCTGATCGGCCGCTTCCGCCTGCTTTTGGACCAGCAGGCGGACATGATCGTGGCCCCGATGCTGATCAGCCGCAGCCATCCCATCGCCGTCGCCGACGATGTCAACAACGCCATTCTGGTCGAGGGCAATGCCCTGGGGGAGGCGCTCTTTTACGGCCGCGGTGCCGGCAAGCTGCCGACCGCCAGCGCGGTGGTCGCCGATGTCATCGAATGTGCCATGCATCTTGGCCGGCTGCCCCACCTGATCACCTGGGCCGTCAGCGACCGCACGATCGTCCGTCCGCACGACGACTGCCCCGTTCAGGCGCTGGTGCGCCTGCGCGACAGCCTGCCGGCCGAACGCGTCCGCGAGCTCTTCGGACCGTATGGGGCGGAACCGGTCCAGGCTCAGGACCTGCACGAGCATGCCTGGCTGGTCGGTCGGGACGCCGTGCTGAGTGAAGGCCAGCTGGCCGCGCGCCTGCGCCTGCTCGATGCCGATGTCATCGGGCGGATTCGCCTGTTTGTCTGAGCCGCGTGCCGATTACGGCTAAATCTGCCGCATCCGTGTTATACTGAAACAAAAGACATCCAGCGGCGGTGGGTCAACACCGCAGCAGCACATGGAGCTGAGCATGAACATCAGGGGACTCGAGCAGAAAGACGCCGATCGTCTGGCTGAGGAGGCCGGCATTTCGTATGCCGACCTGGTTCGTCAGGCACCCTGGGCCTGCCTGGTCCTTGACCCGGAGGGGCGGATCCTGGCGGGCAACGAAAGGGCGGACTGGCTGCTCGCCGGTGCCGGTTCTGGAGCGTTGTTCGCAGCCTGTTTCATCGCGGAAGACCAGGATGAAGTGCTGGCCTGGCTCGGCCGGGTGTTTCGCCAGCCGGAAGCCCAGACCATCGACGTCCGCCTGACCCTGGGAGAAAGCCTTCAGACCATACGCCTGACCGGCCAGGTCCTGGCCGGTCAGACCGGTCAGGCCGCCGTTTACCTGGACGCGCTGACCGATGGCCAGACCCAGGGCCGCCAGCTGCTCAACATGGCTTATTACGACCAGCTGACCCGGCTGCCCAACCGTTACCTGATGTCAGACCGTCTGCACTGGGCCATCCGGGACGCCGGCCGCCACCAGGAAAAAATAGCCGTTTTGGCCGTCGATCTGGATCACTTCAAGCGGATTAACGACAGCTACGGCCACCAGGCCGGGGACACGCTGCTGCAGCAGATCAGCCGGAAAATGGCCGCCTGCCTGCGTGAGGCGGACACACTGGCCCGGCTCGGCGGCGATGAATTCGCGGTGATCATGCAGCACCTGACCGGCAGTCAGGATGCCATGGCGGTTGCCGGCCGCCTGCTGGAATCCATCCGCCAGCCGGTCGATGTGATGGGCGTCCCCCAGACGATGAGCGCCAGCATCGGGATCAGCCTGTTCCCGGAAGACGGCACGCAGGTCCAGGAGCTGCTGGACAAGGCCGATATCGCCCTGTACCGGGCCAAGAACGGCGGACGTGACCGGATCGCCTTCTTCAACGAAACGATGAAAGCTGCGGTCGATGTGAAAATCGACTTTGAGCGCCGGCTGCGCCTGGCGCTGGAGCGCGGGGAACTGCTGCTCTACTATCAGCCGATCATCGCGGCCCAGGACGGGCGCATCCTCGCGCTTGAAGCGTTGCTGCGCTGGAATTCTACGCGGGACGGCCTGCTGCCGGCGATGGCTTTCTTACCCCTGGCCCGGGAGATCGGCATCGACCGCCAACTGGCCGACTGGGCGTTGCAGGCCGCTTGCGGGCAGATGCAGCGCTGGCTGGAAAGCGGCCTGATTGACGGCCTGGATTCCTGCCGGCTGACCGTCAACCTCAGCGACAGCCAGCTGACCGCGTCGGATTTGCCCGAACGGGTTCGCCAGGTGCTCGTCCGTACCGGTCTGCCGGCTGAACGCCTGATCCTGGAAATCCACGAAGCCGCCCTCGATCCCGGCCAGGAGCAGGTCCGCGATAACCTGGAAAAACTGTCCGGGATGTCCGTCCAGCTCTACCTGGACGATTTCTGCCAGGGCTTCTGCACGCTGGGGCAGGCAGGCCGGATTCCGTTCACCTCGCTCAAAATCGACCAGAAGATCACCACGGTATTTCTGGACGCACCCCACGGGGAGCAGCTGCTCGACGCCATGATCCGCCTGGCGCACCAGGTAAACCTGACCGTGATCGCAGAAGGGGTGGAATCTGAACGGACCATGAGCCAGCTGCTGGCGTTTGGCTGCGACGCGCTGCAGGGCTACCTGATCGGACCGCCGCTGCCGCCCGCGCAGACCGAAATGCTGCTCGGGCTCAACGCGGCGCAAAGCGAAATACCGGCTGAAGAGCATAAAAAAGAGCACCGCTGAGGTGCTCTTTCCGGTTGCTGAACGTATTATTCAGAATCTGTCGTCGTAACCGCCCTGCTGCTGGCGCCGGGCATTCTTGCGAGCCCTGCGGCAATCCGGGCAACGGACAGGTTCGTTCTCAAACCCTTTTTCCTTGTAAAACGCTTGCTCACCTTCTGTAAACGCGAATTCTGCACCGCAATCTTTGCACACGAGCATTTTGTCTGGCATGATCCATACCTCCTGAAAATTTCGGATAAGGGATGAATGACAGTGGCTTTCCAAGACATCGAGGAGGCATAAACCTTCTATTCAGTTGGGGCACGGTCTGTAAACAAGCTATCCGTTGTTGCGATCATAACATAAATGGTATAATAGCACAAGGATGTTTTGAACATATGAATTTGTTTGCCGCATCTCCACCAGCGGGAGGTGTAAATTAAGGGAGTCGTGTACATGATCTTAAAGGATTGCATCAAGGTTCTCGATGCTCAAGTGGCGGTCAGCGTCCCTGATCTGGAGATGGACATCCAGGTGGCCTGCGGGGCCGACCTGATGAGCGACGTGATGGCGTTTGCCTGTACCAGCAATGAAATGCTGCTGACCGGCCTGGTCAATCCGCAGGCGATCCGCACCGCCGAGATGATGGATGTCAAGGTCGTCGTGTTCGTGCGCGGCAAGCAGCCCGGCGAGGCGGTTCTGGACCTGGCCCGTCAGAAAAGCATTTGTGTGCTGACCACGCCGCTGCCCATGTTCACGGCCTGCGGCCTGCTCTACAACCACGGCGTCATGGGCAAGGGGGGCTGACCGATCGAACCGCTGCGCCTGACTTTTGCCATTGTCGGTTCTGATTTCATTCATGCTGGCGAGGCGTCCAGCGGGGCCAAGAAGGCCCTGGCCAAGCTCGGCGTCCAGGCGCCGGTGGTCAAGCGCGCAGCGATCGCCATGTACGAAGCGGAGCTGAACACGGTCATTCACGCCGGCGGCGGCTCTGCTGAAGTGGACATATACCCCGATCATGTCCAGATCCGGATCGTGGACCAAGGCCCCGGCATCGCAGATGTCAGCCTGGCCATGCAAGAGGGCTGGTCAACCGCCCCGGAGGCCGCCCGCGAAATGGGATTCGGTGCCGGCATGGGACTGCCCAACATCAAAAAACAAGCCGATGAGCTGCATATTGAGACCGAACCCGGCCGCGGCACCACCGTGACGATCCGGATCAATTTTCCGGCCTGAAGGCTTCTCCCGGAGGAATCATGTCCAAACTGCATTCAGTTAAACTGAACCGCGACCTTTGTGTCGGCTGCACCACGTGTATCCAGCGCTGCCCGACCGAAGCGATCCGGGTGCGCAACGGCAAAGCCCAGATCGCCGAAAACCGCTGCATCGACTGCGGCGAGTGCATCCGCATCTGTCCGCACCACGCCAAGAGCGCGGTCATGGACACGCTCGAGGACCTGGGCGGCACCGCCTTCAACGTCGCCCTGGCCGCTCCCTCCCTGTATGCCCAGTTCGGCCCGCCGGCCACCCGGGGGATGGTTCTGGCCGCCCTCGGCCTGTTGGGCTTCGATGCGGTCTATGAAGTGGCGCAGGGCGCGGAAATCGTCACAGCCAGCACCGTCGCCTATGTGCAGGAGGCCCTGAGCCAGGGACGTCGCCCGCTGATTTCCTCAGCCTGCCCGGCTGTCGTCCGCTTGATCCAGATGCGTTTTCCCAGCTTGGTCGAAAACCTGGTGCCATTCGATTCGCCGATGGAAGTGACGGCCGACCTGGCGCGCCGCCAGCTGGCGGCAAAAACCGGCTTGCCCCAGGATAAAATCGGCGTCTTTTTCATCAGCCCCTGCCCGGCCAAGCGAACCGCCGTGATCAACCCGATCGCCCGTTCTTCCAGCGGTGTCAACGGGGTGATCGCCATTTCGGACCTCTATCCGCTGATCCTGGCCGGCCTGGAGAAGATGGATGCCAAGACGGCCCTGCAGGAAGGCGAGAAGCTGCTGGCAGCCGGCTCGACCGGTGTCCGCTGGGCGTATACGGGCGGTGAAGCCATCGCCCTGCACACCGAACGCTACCTGGCCGTCGACGGGATTCACAACGTGATCGAGATCCTGGAAGAAGTGGAAAACGAGCGGCTGCACGATGTTGATTTCATCGAGGCCAACGCCTGCCTGGGCGGCTGCATCGGCGGACCGCTGACGGTGGCCAACCGCTTTTCCGCGCACGCGCGCCAGCGCGCTTTTGTCAGCCGGGCATCTGACGAGGCCAAAAAGGGGCGCTCCGGTGCTGTAGCGGCAGCGGCCGTGACGCTGCAACCCTGGGCGGAACTGCCGCCGCCCAACCCGGCCATGCAGCTGGACGAGGATATCGTCCAGGCGATGCAGAAATACGAGCAGCTCAAGCAGATTGCCGCCAGGCTGCCCGGCCTGAACTGCGGCGCCTGCGGCGCACCGGATTGCGAAGCCCTGGCCGAAGACATTGTCCGCGGTGAGGCGGCCGAGACCGACTGCATTTTCAAACTCAAGGAACGCATCCGCACGGTGGCCGCCGTGATGAGCGAACTGGGCGAGGAAATGAACCGCTATGCCCCGCACCGGGAGGATGAGCCGCATGACCGTCCCTGAGCTGAGCCGCATCCTGAACGGCTTTGTTTTGACCGCTGAACCGCCCCGGGATGCAGCCGTAACCGGCGCCTACGCCTGCGATATGCTCAGCTGGGTCATGGCCCACGCCGGACCCGGCGATGTTTGGCTGACCATCCTGAACAGCATCAACGTCGTCGCGGTGGCGGAACTGACCGGCTGCACCTGTGTCGTCCTGACCGAAGGCGTGACGATGGAGCCGGCGGTTGTGGAGCGTGCGGGAGCGCGTAACGTCACCATCCTGAGCACATCCCTGACGACTTTCCAGGCGGCCGGACGCCTCTATCCGCTCTTGTCCGGGCCTGTCTGACCGGCATGAAATGCTCTTACGACCTGCATATCCACAGCGCCTTGTCCCCCTGTGCCGAAAGGGACATGACGCCGCAAAACATCGTAGCGATGGCTAAACTGAAAGGGCTCGGTGCGATCGCCGTCACCGATCACCAAAGCTGCGCCAACTGCGCGGCGCTGATCGGCGCGTCCCGCGATCTCGCCGGCCCTGTCGTCATTCCGGGGCTGGAGATCGAGTCTGCTGAGGAAATCCACCTGCTGTGTCTGCTGCCCGGTCTGACTGAAGCGCTGCAGATGCAGCGTATCGTCCAGGCGGCCCTGCCGCCGCGCCTGAATCGCCCGGACATCTTCGGCGGTCAGCAGCTGCTGGACCGTCATGACCGGTTGGTGGGGGAGGAGACGCGCCTGCTGCTGCAAGCCTGTACGCTGGACTGCCAGACGCTGGCCGGGCATGCGCTCGGACTGGGCGGCGTCCTGATCCCGGCCCACGTCGACCGCGACGCCTACAGCATGCTGCAGACGCTGGGCGCGATTCCCGGCGATTTTCCCACCGCCTGGCTTGAATTCAGCAGTCCCGGCGCGGCCCGGGACTGCCTCAGGCACCATCCGGAGCTCGCCGGGTACCAGATGCTCTACAACTCCGACGCACACCGGCTCGGTGCCATATCCGAACCCGGGTTCAGTCTGGATCTGCCCGATGGCGCGGTCGGCGAACAGGCCCTCAGGCATGCCGTTCTGCAAGCATTGCGGCCGTGTTAGGTCAATGATATAATGGCTGGAGCGAACGGGAGGATGACGAAAAACGGATGCGGGAACTGGCAGAACACCTGATGGACCTGGTCCAGAATGCACGGCGGGCCCGTGCCCGGCATATCGAGATGAGCATCACAGCCCTGCCCGAATCCGATCAGCTGATCCTGAAGGTGCAAGATGACGGTTCGGGCATCCGTCCCGATTTGCTGGCGAAGGTGACGGACCCTTACGCGACCTCCCGGACCACCCGGCCGGTCGGACTTGGTCTGCCCCTGCTCAAGGAGCAATGCGAACAGACGGGCGGACACATGAAGATCCGCTCGCTGGCGCAAATGGGGACAACCGTCGAAGCGGTTCTGGGCCTTCGCCACATCGACAGGCTGCCGCTCGGCGACATCGGCGGAACGATGGTCTTGCTGGTGATGGACGACCCGGATCAGGAATACCGCCTGGTTCTGAAAAGCCCCAGGGGCTGCCTGGACCTGGCGACTGCCGACCTGCGCAGGCAACTGCAGGAGGTGCCGCTCCACGATATGGCGGTGCTGGACTGGCTGGCTGCCTATGTGAAAGAACAACAAGAAACAATATTCGGAGGTGTCTTAGATGAAATCATTAGCTGAACTGGAAGCCATTCGGGACAAAGCCCGCGAGAACCTGTCTGCCCGCGCGAGCGGCGGCCGCAAAATCGTCGTCGGTATGGCGACCTGCGGCATCGCGGCCGGTGCCCGGCCCGTGATGAACGCCCTGGTTGAGGAACTGCGTGTCCGCGGCATCCATGATGTTCATGTCACCATGACCGGCTGCATCGGGGTCTGCCGCCTGGAGCCGATTATCGAAGTGATCGAGGAAAACGGCGACAAGGTCACCTATGTCAAGATGGACCCGCTCAAGGCCAAGCGCGTGGTTGCGGAACATATCGTCAACGGCCGGATCTGTTCCGACCTGACCATCGGGGCGGCCGAACCCAGGGTGAAAGCCTGACCGCACATCCGGCTCACGATCCGGCAGAATCGGGAAGAGCGGGGAGGCAAGCGTGAGCTTTGTTATTTTGCTCGAAGCGATGAAAATACACAAGCTGCGCCATGAACGGACGGTTCAGCTCTGGTTTGTGCTGCTGTACGCGCTTAACCTGATGCCGCTGGTGCTGCCGATCGGCGACAAAGACTTTTCGCCGCTGCTGAATGCCTTTGCCGAGATGTCAGCCGGCCGGTTTGACGTCGCACCGGTCGGCGAATTGCTGACGCCGGGCAACTGGCTGATCATCGGCCTGCTGCTGCTGACAAACCTGGTCACGCTGTTTTTCAGCCTGATGTACGCCACGCTGTTTGTCGGCGAGAAAGACGACCGGACGCCCCGCCAGGCTGTTTTGGGCAGCCTCAGGGCTTTGCCGCCACTGCTGGCCCTGGGCCTGCTGTTGCTGCTGCCGGCCATGTTCAGCGCGCTTTTGGCATTCATCCCTCTGATCGTTTTTTTGCTGATGATCTATTTTTTACCGCTAAGCCTGACCCTGGAACGCCGGAGCCTGTCCCAGGCCCTGCAGGACAGCCTGACCGCGACCCAGCACCGCAAGCTGTTCATTTTTTTCAAGGTCATCCTTTTGTCCTTTGTCCTCTCGCTGCCGCAGCGCCTGATCCAGTCATTTGTCAGCTCGTTGCTGGCATATTACGCCCTGAGCACGTTTTTCCTGGTTCTGCAGGCCTTCATGCATGCCCGCCTGATGGGTATCCTGTACCTTTATCTTGTAAAAAAAGTGCCATTTGTGATACCATCTAAGCCTGATACCGCGGTTTGAACGCAAAGAGTCAGCCAGGAGGAGACCCTATGACCGACAGCAAACAAATTGCCAGCGACAAGCACCGTGAATGGCAGGGGAAGATCGAAGTGATCGCCCGCGCCCCTGTTTCCAACCGTGAAGATTTAGCGATCGCCTACACACCCGGTGTCGCCCAGCCCTGCCTGGAAATCCAGCAGGATGTCGACCTCTCGTACGTCTACACGCGCCGCTGGAACATGGTCGCGGTCGTGACCGACGGAACGGCCGTGCTTGGCCTGGGGGACATCGGACCTGAAGCCGGCATGCCGGTCATGGAAGGCAAGTGTGTCCTGTTCAAGGCTTTTGGCGGCGTCGATGCTTTTCCACTTTGCATCCGCTCCAAGGATGTCGATGAGATTGTCAACACGGTCCGGCTGCTGGCCGGCAGTTTCGGCGGTGTCAATCTGGAAGATATTTCAGCGCCGCGCTGCTTCGAGATCGAGGCGAAGCTCAAGGCCTGCTGCGACATCCCGATTTTCCACGACGACCAGCACGGCACGGCCGTCGTCACGCTGGCGGGTCTGATCAACGCCCTGCGCGTGGTCGGCAAGAAACTGGAAGACGTACGCGTGGTGGTCAATGGCGCCGGAGCCGCGGCCACGGCCATCGTCAAGCTGCTGATGGCCAGCGGCCTGAAGCAGGTCGTGCTCTGTGACCGCAGCGGCGCCATCTACGAAGGACGCGCCAACCTGAACCGCTTTAAGGCCGAACTGGCAGCCCTGACCAACCGCGAGCTGCGCAAGGGCACGCTGGCCGATGTGCTGGCCGGTGCCGACGTCTTTATCGGGGTCTCGGCGCCCGGCGTCCTGACCGGGGAGATGGTGCGCACGATGGCGCCCGATCCGATCATTTTCGCCTGCGCCAATCCGGTGCCGGAAATCATGCCGGACGAAGCCCTGGCCGCCGGTGCGGCAGTCGTGGCAACCGGCCGGTCCGATTTCGCCAACCAGATCAACAATGTCCTGGCGTTCCCCGGTATCTTCCGCGGCGCCCTCGATGTCCGCGCCAGCGACATCAACGATGAGATGAAAGTCGCGGCGGCCTGGGCGATCGCCGGCCTGATCGACGCCGGCACACTGCAGCGCGACGCCGTCATCCCGTCCGCCTTTGACGATCGGGTCGCTCCGGCCGTTGCCGCCGCAGTGGCCGCAGCTGCCAGAAAATCTGGTGTCGCCCGCATCTGAATGGCTTTTTGTTGACAAGACCGAAAACCAGGCTGATGCGCTCAGTCTGGTTTTCATCGCATTTGGAGATACAAGAACAGAAGATCCGTGCGGCCCGGCTGGCCGACAGGGAGGAACCACATGGAGATCAGGGAAAAACTATTGCTGCTGCTCGAAGAGAACGCCCGGCTGAGCATCGGGGAACTGGCTGTTATGACAGGTCTGGACGCTGACGTGGTGGCCGCCACCGTGGCCCAGCTGGAAGCGGACAGCGTCATTCTCGGCTACAGCGCGGCGGTCAACTGGGAAAAGACGTCGCTCGATCCGGTTACCGCCCTGATCGAAGTCCGCGTGGCGCCTCAGCGCGACCAGGGCTTCGACCACATTGCCCGCCGGATCTACCGCTTCCCCCAAGTCAAATCCTGTTACCTGATGTCCGGCGGCTTTGACCTGATGGTCATCGTCGAGGACACCTCGCTCAAGGCTGTCGCCCAGTTCGTGTCGGAGAAAATTGCACCGCTGGATTCGGTCCTGTCGACCCAGACGCACTTCATCCTGAAAAAATACAAGATGAACGGCCTGGAGTTCGATGTGCACAACGGGGATGACCGGGAGGCTGTCGTCTTATGAATCTGGAATCATTCCTGTCGCAGACGGCCCGCGCCATTCCGGCCTCGGCGATCCGGCGTTTTTTCGACATGGCCAGCGAAATGAAAGGCCAGGTGATCTCCCTGTCCATCGGGGAACCGGACTTCGTCACCCCCTGGAGCATCCGGGACGCCGGCATCTATTCGCTGGAGCAGGGGCACACCCACTATTCACCCAACGCCGGGTTGCTTGCGCTGCGCGAAGCCATCTGCGCCTACATGAAGCGGCGTTTCCAGCTGGCCTACGACCCCAGGACCGAAACGGTGGTGACGGTCGGCGGCAGCGAAGCGATCGACCTGCTGGTCCGTGCCGTTGTCAATCCGGGCGACGAGGTGATCATCCCGGAACCGTGCTTTGTGGCCTACAAGGCCTGTGTCAGCCTCGCCGGCGGTATCCCGGTACCGGTCGCCCTGCAGGCGGATCAGGGCTTCAAGCTGACGCCGGAGCAGCTTGCCGGGGCCATCACGCCCAGGACCAAGCTCCTGATGCTGGGCTACCCCAACAACCCGACCGGCGCCGTGCTCAGCCGCGAGGAAGTGACAGCCCTCGCCCGGGTCCTCGAAGACAAGCCGATCCTGGTCTTGTCCGACGAGCTCTATGCCGAGCTGACCTACAGCCCGTCCCGTCATTTCTCGATTGCCGCCCTACCGGCGATGAAGGAGCGGACGGTCGTCGTCAACGGCTTCTCCAAGGCTTTTGCCATGACCGGCTGGCGCATCGGCTACGCGTGCGGCCCGGCCCCCCTGATCGCAGCCATGAACAAGATTCACCAGTACGCGATCATGTGCTCGCCCGCGACGGCCCAGGAGGCGGCGATCGAAGCGCTGCGCGACACCGAGAGCCTGATCAGCCCGATGCGCGACGCCTACGACCAGCGGCGCCGCCTGGTGGTCAACGCCTGCCGCAGTGCCGGCCTGCCCTGCTTCGAGCCGCTGGGCGCCTTCTATGTATTCCCGGACATTCGCGTCTCGGGCCTGTCCTCCAACGATTTTTGCGAGCAGTTCCTGCGCGAGGAGAAGGTGGCCATCGTACCCGGCAATGCGTTCGGCGCCAGCGGCGAGGGCTTCGTGCGCATCAGCTGTGCCGCCTCAGTCGACAACATCCGCGAGGCGATGGCCCGTCTGGCCCGATTCGTCGAAAGGAGACGATCCCATGCTTGAGTTTGACCAGTACCGCGCCAGGCTGTCGGAGCTGACCGAAGGTCTTGAACTGCTGCACGACGCGCTGCATATTGCGCCGACACTCGACGAAATCGCCGAGCTGGAGGCCCGCGCCCAGGAGCCGGGTTTCTGGAACGATGTCGAGGCCGCGCAGAAGGTGCAGACCCGGATCCGTCACCTGCAGAAGCGGGTCGACCACTACCGGGCTTTAAAGCAGCAGCTCGAGGACCTGGAGATTCTCTGTGAACTGGGTGATGAGGCGGAAGACCGCCAGATCATCGAGGAAGTCGGTGCCGGCCTGAAAAAACTGGAAAACCTGTTTGAAAAAATGCGCCTGGAAACGCTGTTTACCGGCGACCTGGACGACAGCAACGCCATCCTGACCCTGCACGCCGGCGCCGGCGGCACCGAAGCGCAGGACTGGGCCGAAATGCTCTACCGCATGTACCAGCGCTGGGCCGAAGCGCACGACTTCGAGGTCAAGCTGCTGGACTTTCTCGAAGGCGATGAAGCGGGCCTGAAAAGCGTCTCGTTCATGGTGATCGGCGACTATGCCTACGGTTACCTCAGGGCGGAGATGGGCGTCCACCGCCTGGTGCGCATCTCGCCGTTCGACTCATCCGGCCGGCGCCACACCTCGTTTGCTTCGCTCGAGGTCATGCCCGAACTGGATGACTCGATCGAGATCAACATCCGCTCTGAGGATTTGCGCGTCGACACCTATCGCTCGTCCGGCGCCGGCGGCCAGCATGTCAACAAGACCGAATCGGCGATCCGCCTCACGCACCTGCCGACGGGTGTCGTCGTGTCCTGCCAGACCGAGCGTTCGCAGGTCCAGAACCGCGAAACGGCCATGGGCATGCTCAAAGCCAAGCTGTTTGCCCTGGCCCGGGCCGCCCAGATGGACCGGATCGAGGACCTCAAGGGCAACCAGATGGAGATCGCCTGGGGCAGCCAGATCCGTTCCTATGTTTTCTGCCCCTACACGATGGTCAAGGACCATCGCACCGGGTATGAGACGACCGCGGTCGACGCGGTGATGGACGGGGATCTGGACGGGTTCATCAACGCCTACCTGTCCGGCATGAAAATAGAGAAGTAGCGGCTATTTGACGAAAATGGGCCCGCTTGATACGATGAAACCGACGAGTTGGCAGGAGGCAGACCTATGCGGCGAAAAGTACTGGTTGTGATGGGCAGCGATTCCGATTATCCGGTGATGGCACCGGGCCTCACGATGCTGAAATCATTTGCCATCGGCTTTGATGTCCGCATCTGTTCGGCCCACCGCAGCCCTGGGCTTGCCGCCGAGCTGGCTTGCGGCGCGGCCGCGGCCGGCTACCAGGTCATCATCGCAGCCGCCGGCCTGGCCGCCCATTTGCCGGGCGTGCTGGCCGCCTGGACGACCTTGCCTGTCATCGGTGTGCCGGTCAAGAGCGGCGCGCTGGCCGGCCAGGACGCGTTGTACGCCATTGTCCAGATGCCGACCGGCATTCCGGTCGCCACCGTTGCCATCGACGGCGCGGCCAACGCCGCCATCCTGGCGGCCCAGATCCTGGCTCTGCAGGATCAGGATCTGAGCCAGAAACTGCTCGCCTACAAGGAAGAACTCAAGCATACGGTTGAGGAACGCCAGGCCAAACTCGAACAGAAACTGGCGGCGGAATCGTGACGCGCGGCCAGCCGGATTACCCCATCGCCGTTTTCGTGTCCGGCGGCGGCACCAACCTGCAGGCGATCCTGGACCAGATCCGGGATGGCCGCCTGTTTCCGGTGCGCGTCGCCATCGTCATTGCCTCGAACGCAAGCTGTCTGGCCATCGGCCGGGCAGAACGGGCCGGCATCCCGACCCGCGTGATCCGCAAGAAGGACTACCCCGACCTGGCGTCATACGACCAGGCCCTGATCGGCGCCCTTAAGCCCTACGCCGTTTCCCTGGTCGTGCTGGCGGGTTTTCTCAGCCTGCTCGGACCGGATTTCATCGCGGCCTACCCGGACCAGATCGTCAACATCCATCCATCCCTGATTCCGTCTTTTTGCGGTCCGGGCTTTTACGGCATCCGCCCGCATGAAGCCGCCCTGGCCTATGGCGTCAGGCTGACCGGTGCGACGGTGCACCTGGTGGACGGCGCCTACGATCACGGGCCGATCGTCTTGCAGCAGGCCGTGCCGGTCCTGCCCGAAGACACGCCGCAAAGCTTGCAGCAACGGGTGATGCAAGAGGCGGAGCAGGTTCTGCTGCCGCGCGCCATCGCCCTTTTTGCCGCCGGCCGGGTCAGACGACACGGCCGGACCATTCAGATACTGGAGGAGACTCAAGACGATGAAACGAGCATTGATCAGCGTATCGGACAAAACCGGCCTGACTGAACTGGCCAGCGCACTGGCGGCGCTGGACTATGAACTGGTATCGACCGGCGGAACCGCCGCCCAGCTGGAACAGGCTGGATTGGCGGTGACCCGGGTCCCGGAGGTGACCGGCTTCCCCGAATGCCTGGACGGCCGGGTCAAGACCTTGCACCCCAAGATCCACGGCGGTCTGCTCGCGGTCCGCGATAATCCGGACCATATGCGCCAGCTTGAAGAACTGGCGATCCGTCCCATCGATTTGGTGGTCATCAACCTCTATCCGTTCCGCAGCACCATCCAGAAACCAGGTGTCAGCCACGAGACCTGCATCGAGAACATCGACATCGGCGGTCCGTCGATGCTGCGTTCCGCGGCCAAGAACTACCGTTCCGTGACCGTCCTGACCGATCCGGACGACTATGAGCCGGTCTTGGCTGAAATCCGGTCCCAGGGCGACACCCGCGAAGCGACGCGCCTGCGCCTGGCCCGCAAAGTGTTCGCGCATACCGCCGCCTACGACGCCCTGATCGCCGATTATCTGGGTAAGGTCGATACGAGCGGCTTCGAGCCGGGGATCCTGACCCTGGGCTATGAGCGTGTCGCGACATTGCGCTACGGCGAGAACCCGCACCAGAAAGCGGTTTTCTACCGCGACGCGCTCCCGTCAGCCGGCTCCCTGACCGAAGCGGAGCAGCTCAACGGCAAGGAACTGTCCTACAACAACATCGCTGACACGGACGCAGCCATCGGCGTGCTGCGCGAGTTCAGCCAGCCGACCGTGGTCGCGGTCAAGCACGCCAACCCCTGCGGTGTCGGCTGCGCGGACGATCTGCTGACGGCCTGGGGAAAAGCCTACGCGGCCGACCCGGTCTCCATTTACGGCGGCATTGTCGCCTGCAACCGGGTGGTGGACGAGGCGTTTGTCGCGGCGACCAAGGGCGTCTTTCTCGAAGTGATGGTCGCCCCGGACTATACGCCCGAGGCTTTGGCGCAGCTCCGGACGCGCAAGAACCTGCGCGTGCTGCGCCTGCCGGCGGTCGCCGACCCGGCGGACACGGCGCGGCCGGTGCTCAAGGCCGTCTACGGCGGCTTGCTGGTCCAGGACCAGGACACGACCGTGCTCGACTGGGCCGCGTGCCGCACCGTCACCCGCCAGGCGCTCGATCCGGCGCTCAAGGCGGATCTGGAGCTGGCCATGACGGTGGTCAAGCACGTCAAGTCCAACGCCATCGTCCTGGCCCAAGGCGGCCAGACGGTCGGTATCGGGCCCGGGCAGCTCAACCGTGTCACGTCGGTGGAGATCGCCGTCAAGCTGGCCGGCGAACACGCCGCCGGTTCCGTGATGGCCTCCGATGCCTTTTTCCCCTTTGACGACTGCGTCCGGGTCGCGGCGGCCGCCGGTATCCAGGCGATCATTCAGCCGGGCGGCTCGATCCGCGACCAGGTGTCGATCGATGCCTGCGATGAGCTGGGCTTGACGATGGTCTTCACCGGCCAGCGCCATTTCCGCCACTGAACCGGGGGCGGTGACCATGCGCATCCTTCTGGTGGGCGGCGGCGGACGCGAACACGCCATCGCCTGGAAACTCAAGCAAAGCGCTCGTGTCAGCCAGCTGTTTTGCGCGCCCGGCAACGCCGGCATCGCCAGCCTGGCGACGTGCATCCCGATCAAGGCGACCGACCTGGACGCGCTGGTCCGTTTTGCCAGCAGCGAAGCCATCGACCTGGTGTTTGTCGCACCCGACGATCCCCTGGCCCTCGGCCTGGTCGACCGGCTTGAGGCTGCGGGTATCCGGGCGTTCGGCCCGCGCCGCAACGCGGCCGTGCTGGAATCAAGCAAGGCCTTTGCCAAGGACCTGATGCGCCGCTACCGGATTCCGACCGCCGCTTACCAGGTTTTCGACGATGCCGGCGCGGCCCTGGCCTATGTCGACGGCGCCGAACTGCCGCTGGTGGTCAAGGCGGACGGCCTGGCCCTGGGCAAGGGCGTCGTGATCGCGCATGACCGGGAAGAGGCCCGCGCGGCCGTTCGGGACATGATGCTCAACAACCGTTTCGGCCAGGCCGGACTTAAGCTGGTCATCGAGTCCTGCCTGAGCGGGCCCGAACTGACCCTGCTGGCTTTTACCGACGGCAGAACGATTCTTCCCATGGTGACCTCGCGGGACCACAAGCGCGCCTGCGACAACGACCAGGGGCTCAACACCGGCGGCATGGGGGCCGTGGCACCCGGAGCCGATCTGGACGAGCCAGCCTGGCGCCAGCTGCGTGAGACGATCCTCCAGCCGACCGTCGACGCGATGCGCGCGGAGGGCCGGCCCTTCAAGGGCGTGCTCTATTTCGGCCTGATGCTGACCCGCGAAGGCCCAAAGGTGATCGAGTACAACGCCCGATTCGGCGACCCCGAAGCCCAGGTGGTCCTGCCGCTGCTGGAGACCGACCTGCTCGACATCGTCGAGGCGATTCTCGACGAGCGTCTCAACCAGCTGGCGATCCGCTGGAAAGCCGGCGCGGCCTGCTGCGTGGTCGCGGCCTCCGGCGGGTACCCGGCAGCCTACCAGACGGGATATCCCATCCACGGGCTGGACCAGGTGCCGTCCGACTGCCTCGTCTTCCATGCCGGAACGCGCCGGGAAGACGAGACGATCCTGACCCATGGCGGCCGCGTTCTGGGCGTGACCGCGCTGGGCCCGACGGTCGGCGAGGCGGTCACGCGCGCCTATGAGGCGCTGGGTGCCATTTCCTTCCAAGACATGCATTTTCGGCGCGACATCGGAAGACCGGTATGAGAGTCGGGATCTGCGGCGGCACCTTCGACCCCCTGCACAACGGCCATGCCGCCCTGGTTCACGCCGCTCTGGCCAGCGGCCAGGTCGACCGGATCCTGCTGGTCCCGTCCGGAACGCCGCCGCACAAGCGCGGCGATCTGGTCTCGCTGGCCGGCTATCGCTACGAAATGGCGAGACGGGCGTTTGCCGGCCAGCCGAATGTCGACGTGTCGGACATCGAGATCCGCCGCGAGGGGCCGTCCTACACCCTGGACACCGCTCGCCTGCTCCAGGCCAGCCAGCCTGAAGACACCATTTCCCTGATCTACGGTTCCGACATCCTGCGCGACATCGAGCGCTGGCACCAGCCGATCGCCCTGCTGGCCGGTTTCCCCCTGCTGCTGGCCGACCGCGGCGGGGTTGCCCGGGCGGAAACCCGGGACCATGCCGACCGGCTGCGCGGGCAATACGGCGCGCGGCTCAGCTTTTTCAGCGCACCGTCGATCGACCTGTCCGCGACCCGGATCCGCCAGAAAGCCTCGCGGGGCGAACCGGTTACCGGCCTGGTTCCCCATCCGGTCAGCCAGTTTATCCGCCGCCACGGCCTGTATCGCTGGCAGGATGAACTGTCTGAGCTTGAACCAGCCCTCTGGGAGGAGCTGCGCGGCATCGAGCGCCAACTCTGGACGCTCCTGACCCCCAAGCGGCTGCTCCACACCCTCAATGTCCTGCGCTACACGCTTCACCTGGCCATCCGTCACCAGGTGGACCTGGTGCAGGCCGCCCGGGCCGCGATCCTGCACGACTGCGCCAAGTGTTTGCCGGAAAAAGAACAGCTCCAGCTGGCCCGGCCGCTCGGCGACCCCAGCCTGCTGACGGTGCCGCTGGTCCACGGGCCGGCCGGCGCAGCCCTGGCCCGGCAGCGCTTTGGCATCGACGACCCCGCGATCCTGCAGGCGATTCAGTACCACACCACCGGCCGCGGCTCGATGACGTCGCTGGACCAGATCGTCTTTGTCGCAGACAAGGTTGAACCGGCCAGGACATATGCCCGCCTGGACGACATCCGCCGCCTGGCTGAAACAGATCTGGATCGGGCGACGGCTGTCTGCCTCGAGGAGATCGGCCTGTACCTGGAGCGGGAGCACCTGACCGATCACCCGTATGCCGATGCGGCGCGGGAAGAGATGAGCCGGCGGCTTGACATGCGATCCGACCGGCATCCGCCAGCCGATGGAAGATGAAACATGAGCAGGCCGCATGGCCTGAGGATACGAAAACGTCCGTGCAAAGCGGACAGAAAGGAGAACAAGCCATTTGACATCTGAACAGACTGCCCAATTGATCGCTGCCATCCTGAAGGACAAGAAGGCCAAAGACATTGAGGTCATCGATGTCGGCGAGAAGACGATCCTGGCGGATCGCTTCGTCATCGCCACCGGTTCTTCGATCACGCACATCAAGGCGCTGGCCGGTGAAGTCGAGCAGGTCCTGAAAGACCAGCACGCACGGCTGCCAGATCACATCGAGGGCTACAGCACCGGACGGTGGATCCTGATGGACTATGCCGATGTTGTCGTTCACATTTTCCACAGTGAAGAACGCAGCTTCTACAATCTGGAGAAGCTCTGGCGCGCCGCCCGAACCTGAACAGCGCGCGCTTGTCGTTTTTTGACGCAAAAAAGAGGGCTCCGGTCCTCTTTTTTTGCGCTAAGATCGTTTCATGCGCGAACGACACAGCCCTACGAACAAACCCAAAAGCCTGACCTGGATGGTCAGCCTGCTGCTGAGCAGTCTCGTCCTGGCCCTGCTGGCGCTGGTGAAGCTGCCGTCTCCCCAGGCGGTTCCGATCCTGACGGGCGCAATGACGGATCATGCGATCCCGACCGCGGCGGCGACATCGGCCGGGACGGCGCAGCTGCTGTATCCGGTCTACCTGGTCGGCGCGGTGGTCCGTCCCGGGATTTACCAGATCGAACCGGGAACCTGCCTTTATGAACTGATCGACATGGCCGGCGGCCTCAGCGACAGCGCGGCTTCTGACGCCGTCAACCTGGCCGCGCCGCTGGACAAGCACCAGTTCGTCCGCGTGCCGACCCGCCAGGAAGTCGAGCGGGGCATCTGGAGCGATCCCGCGACAACCGGCCAGGCCGACAGCCTGGTCGACTTGAACCGGGCCGGCCAGGCGGACTTGGAGACGCTGCCGGGCATCGGGCCGGCCACCGCGCGGGCAATTATCGCCTTCCGTGAAAAAACGGGCCCCTTTGCCTGCATCGAGGACCTGATGAAGGTTCCCGGCATCAAGGAAGCCCGTTATGAATCGCTCAGAGATCTGGTCTGCGTCGGCAGCGGCGGCTAGGCCGCCCTCAATGCGCGGTCAGGTGCAAACTGGCCGAGGTCGTGCTGACGGTGACCGTCTGGCTGCCCTGGCCCGACTGGGCGCTGACCTTGCGGCTGCCCTGGGTCGTGACATTAAGGTCCAGCCCCTCATGGCTGAAGCGGCCGGAAACGGTCGTATAGTCCAGCTTGATGTCGGACGAGATCGGCAGGTGCAGCGTGATATCGCCGGATACGGCATGCAGTGTGGTCGGTGCGGCGCGGCTAAAGGACAGGTCCAGCTTGCCGGAGGTGGTTTTGCCGCTGACCGGCGCGCCCAGTTCCTTGAGGCTGACCTGGCCGGATACCGTGCTGAAGGTGACGCCGGCGTTCGCCGCGTTGGCCACCTGGATCGCGCCGGAGACCGATTTCAGGTCGAGGGCATCCCAGTCCTGGCTGCGGTCGGCCGGCAAGTCGATCGCGCCGGAAACGGTGGTGACCTTGACCGTGCCGCGGTAGCCTGCCGGCAGCGAAACCTGCAAGCTCAAATCGCTGAAGGACATGCCGAAGCGCGGGTAGTCGACGCGAATGCTCAATACATCGCCCTGCTTGACCACGACCAGGCCGACGTCACCCGTGCCGCGGTAGACGCCGTTCAGACGGGCCGACCCGCCATGGTCGACGGGCAGAACCGTGACCCGGTCCGACACCGCGCTGATCTGGATGGTGCGCACCTGGGCGAGGTCCCAGTCAAGTTCGCGTGTCTCGTCGATGTCGCGGCGGGTGATGGTCAAAGGAAATATGTCCAGAGGCCCCATGCGCTCCAGCAGCGTGTCGACGCGTTCCTGCAGCTGGGTCCGGTCCAGCAGGGCCTGCCAGCCGACGGTGCGCAGCGTCAGCAGGACACCGCCGGTCAGGGCGGAAAAGAAGATGACCAGGCAAATGACGATCAGGATAATCAGGCCTGTCTTTTTCATGCGGCTGCACCTCCGGTGACCAGGCTGCGGTTCCAGCGGAACCAGGCGACGACCCCCTTGATCATCCATTTGGTCAGGTAGACCAGGAAGATGACGGAGAGGATGGTCAGAGCGGACAGGGCGATGGCGAACAGGACCAGGATCAGGCTGATTACGCCCGCCTGGAACACCGCCAGGACAAACAGGACGACGGCGGCGGCGCCGATCGAGCCGGCTCCGGCCCAAAAACCGGCCAGCGCCGCGAACAGGCCCAGCCAGAGCGGGATGCCGATAAACAAGTTAAGCAAAATCACACCCAGCAGAGCTCCTTCGTTGATCCGGGGCGCCGCGGGCGCGGCTGCTGGCGGTACCGGCGCGGGCGGAATGGCAGACGCCGCCTCCGCGTACTGGCGGCCGATTTCCAGCGGGTCGCCCAGCTCGGCCGCGATCGATTCCTCGGACTTCCCCCGGCTGAAGCCTGCGGCGAAATGCTCCTCGAAATCGGCGAGAATTTCAGCGATCGCCGGGCCGTCCAGGGGAGAGAGGGCCTGGCGGAGCTGATTCATGAATTGGTGCTTGTTCATAGGTCACCTCCGGTTATGACGTGGACATGCTGGATGAATTGCTGCCATTCGGCAAGCAGCGCCTGGTGGGTCTGCCGGCCGGCCGGCGTGACGGCGTAGTACTTGCGCGGCGGCCCTTCCGACGACTCCTGCAGATACGTCGTGACCTGGCCGTCTGAGGCCAGTTTGCGCAGAATCGGGTAAATGGTCCCGTCGGCGATCTGGATCGTCTCGGACAAGGTGCTGGCCAGTTCATAGCCATACTGGTCACGCCGGATCAGCATCGACAAGACACACAGTTCGAGCACACCTTTTTTGAACTGGATATTCACAAATCCATCATCTCACTTCCGTTCTGCTTGCGCTTGGAACACCACAACGTTTAGTACAGTGCAATAACTAATACTGATCATAAGCCGGAACTGATTAATTGTCAAGAGCAATTTGCGCGGTTGATTTACAATGTGAGCAGAATATAATATGATGGAAAGAACGCAAAACCCCGCCGCGATATGACAGGAGGAACTCTTATGCCTGATTTTGCAGATGCGGCCTATCGCCAGGCCTTTCGCCATACCTCGTCACACATCCTGGCGCACGCCGTCAAGCGGCTGTTCCCGGAGACGCGCCTGGCCATCGGGCCGGCGATCGAGGACGGCTTCTATTACGATTTCGACCGGGAAGAACCCTTCACCCCCGACGATCTGAAAAAGATCGAAGATGAGATGAAGCGGATCGTCAAGGCCGATCTGCCTCTGGAGCGCTTCGAGCTGCCCCGCGCCGAGGCCCGCCAGCTGATGCTGGACAAAACCGAGTCCTACAAGGTCGAGCTGATAGACGAGCTGCCTGAAGATGCCGTGATCTCGTTTTACCGCCAGGAGGATTTCACGGATCTGTGCGCCGGTCCGCATCTCGAGCATACCGGCCAGGTCAGGGCTTTCAAGCTGACCCAGGTCGCCGGAGCCTATTGGCGCGGCAGCGAGAAGAACAAGATGCTGCAGCGTATTTACGGCACCAGCTTTCCGGATAAGGACCAGCTCAGGGACTACCTGCAGAAATTGGAGGAAGCCAGGAAGCGCGACCATAACAAGCTGGGCCGCGAACTGGGCTTTTTCACGACCACCGAATACATCGGGCAGGGTCTGCCGATCATGCTGCCCAAGGGCGCACGCGCGTTGCAGCTGCTGCAGCGCTTCGTCGAGGACGAGGAGGAAAAGCGCGGCTACCTGCTGACCAAGACGCCCTTGATGGCCAAGTCGGACTTGTATAAAATTTCCGGCCACTGGTACCACTACCGGGACAGCATGTTCATCATGGGCGACCCGGAAAAGGCCGATACCGAGGAAGTGCTGGCGTTGCGCCCGATGACCTGCCCCTTCCAGTTCCAGGCCTACCTGACCCGGACGCGCAGCTACCGCGACTTGCCGATCCGTTATGCTGAAACCTCGACGCTTTTCCGCAACGAGTCGTCCGGCGAGATGCACGGCCTGATCCGGCTGCGCCAGTTCACGATTTCCGAGGGCCACATCGTCTGCGCGCCGGACCAGCTGGAGCGCGAGTTCCGGGCCAGCCTGGACCTGGCGGCCTTCATGCTGCAGACGATCGGCCTGGACGAGGATGTCAGCTACCGATTCTCCACCTGGGATCCCGAGAACCGCGAAAAATTCATCGGTTCCGCGGAGCAGTGGGACGCGGTGCAGGCGACCATGAAGAACATTCTCGACCACATGGGGATCGACTACGCGCACGGATTCGGCGAAGCGGCATTCTACGGCCCGAAACTGGACATCCAGATCCGCAATGTCTTCGGCAAGGAAGACACCCTGATCACGATCCAGATCGACTTCCAGCTGGCGGAGCGCTTCGAGATGTTCTATACCGACCGCGACGGCAGCCGCCGCCACCCGATCATCATCCACAGAACCTCGATCGGCTGCTACGAGCGGACCTTGGCGCTCCTGATCGAAAAGTACGCCGGAGCCCTGCCGCTCTGGATGGCCCCGGAACAAGTCCGTGTCCTGCCGATTTCGGAACGGCACCTGGAAGCGGCCGGCCAGCTGGCCGACCAGCTGCGCCAGGCCGGGCTGCGCGTCACGGTCGACGACCGCGACGAAAAGATCGGCAAGAAGATCCGCGAAGGCCAGATGGACAAACTGCAGTACATGCTTATTATGGGCGACCAGGAAGTGGATCAGGGCACCATTTCGGTGCGTTCGCGCCTGGATGGCGACCTCGGCGTCATGCCGGTCGACAGCCTGATCGAGCGTCTGCGGACCGAAGTCGCCCAAAAGCGCAACAAGGTCTGACCGGGAAGACTGTTAACGATGCGGGCGCTGCTCTGGAGCCGGGGCCGCGCCCGCGCTGTAAACCTGATTTCACAAGCAGCATGGTCGAAAAGTCACTTGACACCCGAAAGTGAAATCAGTACAATGATCAAGGCCGGCGGGGTGTGGCTCAGGTGGTAGAGCGCTTGGTTCGGGACCAAGAGGCCGGAGGTTCAAGTCCTCTCACTCCGACCAGATAACGCACTTTTGTCCGCAAGACAAAAGTGCGTTTTGCATTTTACACGGTCCAGACCGGCGTTGCGCCGGCACAGGATCGGGGTTTACGGAAACGGGTGCCCTTTTCACGAAATGATCCAGGTGATCGATTCGATCCGCGATGATGACGAAACACACGATGAAGACAACCGGCTCGAGACACAGCATGGCCGCGTTGCGTTTGCGACAGCCATGGCGGACATGGCGTGTTACCTGAAGCCAGGCGCACGGATCATCGCCATCGGCGCGGGCACCGGCTGCTACAGCCATGCGCTGACCGGGCGGGGCTGGCGCGTCGATGCCGTGGAACGGGTCGCGCGCAACATCGCTGTTTTCAAAGCAGGGCCGGGGAGAACGTCACCATCCGGCAGGGCGACGCGACTGACTTAAGCGCGTTCCCATCTGAAAGCTATGACCTGACCTTGCTGCTCGGCCCGATGTACCATTTGTTCAGCGAGCAGGCGAAGCTGAGCGCCATGCCGGAAGCCCTGCATGTGACGAAAACGGGCGGGGTGGTGTTTGTCGCCTACTGTGTCAACGACGCCTCTGTTCTGGATTATTGGTTCAAAAGAGGACACATCTTCGAGCTGATCGAAAAAGGCATGCTGGAAACAGAGCATTTCAACGCGTTCCCCAGGGAAAGCGACGTGTTCGAACTGTATCGCAAAGAGGATATCGATGATCTGATGGCCCGTTTCGCGGCCAAGCAGCTCCATTATGTGGCAACAGACCTGGATACGAACCACATGCGTGATGCGTTCGACGCGCTGGATGACGCGACTTTCGCGCTTTATCCAAAGGAGCACCTGGCGATCTGCGCGCGTCCGGACATGATGGGCCTGACGCACCACAGATTGGATATCTTTCGCAAAGGATAGCGGCGCCCTGCGCGCAACACGTGACACTCGACTCTGGCGCTGTTTTCTTTTATACTGAAGTGAGTCAACGAGCTGCTTAAACCAGGGGAGGGATGTGCGATGAGCCGCGCAGACGAACTTTTCAAGGAAAACTGCCGTGAGATCCTGGATAACGGGTATGATCAGACCGGCGAAAAAGTCCGACCCCGCTGGGAAGACGGGACACCGGCCTACACGATCAAGCGCTTCGGCCTGGTCAACCGGTACAACCTTGCCGAGGAATTCCCGATCCTGACGCTGCGTCCGATCAACTTCCGGGCAGCCGTCGACGAGCTGCTCTGGATCTGGCAGAAAAAATCCAACAAGATCGAAGACCTCAACAGCCACATCTGGGACCAGTGGGCGGACCCTGACGGCACGATCGGCAAGGCGTACGGCTACCAGCTGGCCCAGAAACACGAATATGCCGAGGGGGCGTTCGACCAGGTCGACCGCGTGCTCTACGACCTGAAGCACAACCCGTCGAGCCGCCGGATCATGACCAACCTGTACAACCACGGCGACCTGCACGCCATGCAGCTGTATCCTTGCGCCTACGGCCTGACCTTCAACGTCACCGGCCGCCGGCTCAACGCGATCCTCAACCAGCGTTCGCAGGACATGCTGGTCGCCAACGGCTGGAATGTCACCCAGTACGCGGTGCTGCTGCATCTTTTCGCCCAGGTCAGCAACCTGGAGGCGGGCGAACTGGTCCACGTGATCGCGGATGCCCATATCTACGACCGCCATGTGCCGATCGTGCAGGACTTGCTGAAACGCGAGACCTTTCCCGCGCCGACCCTGCGTCTGGATCCGGGCATGACGGACTTTTATGCGTTTTCGCTGGACAACATCTGGCTGGAGAACTACCAGCACGGCGAAAAAGTGACCGGCATTCCGGTCGCCGTCTAGGCGTGGCAGGTGCACGGCCATGAACCTGATCGTCAATGTTGACAGCACCTGGGGCATCGGGCGCGAGGGACGTCTCCTGGCACACCTGTCGGCAGATATGCGCCGGTTCAAACACCTGACGGTCGGGCAGGTGCTCGTGCTCGGCCGCAAGACACTGGAGACATTTCCCGGCGGCCGGCCGCTGCCGGACCGGACCAACATCGTCCTGACCCGGTCAACCACCCTGGACATCCCCGGCGCCTGTGTCTGCCGCAGCCTGGACGAACTGGCCGGCCGCCTGGCAGATGTGGCCCCGGAGCGCGTTTTTGCCGTCGGCGGCGCCAGCATCTACCGGTTGCTGCTGCCGTTTTGCCACCTGGCTTATGTTACCCGCATGCAGGCGGATCTTGAAGCCGACGCCTGGTTTCCCAACCTCGACCAGGATCCCGCCTGGCGCCTGGTCGAAAGCGAACCGGTGCAGAGCGGCTTTTCCCGGATCGGCGACCCGAATCAGGCGATTGATTTCCAGTTCTGCCTTTACGCGCAAAAGCGGCCGGCAGACCTGGACCAGTGGCTCAGAGAGCGGGGCGAGCGGCTTGGCCTGGACCGGTGACCGTATCCGCCGCGCGCGGTGCCTCGGCGGGCTGATCGTTTTGTGCGCCGCCCTGGTGCTGGCCTCGTGCGGGTTATCCCGCGGAACAACCTTTCCCAACCTCGAACCCGGCCAGACGACGGCGACTGGCCAGACGGAGGGGACCGGAACCCAGCCGGACCCGCAGACAACCCAACCGGAGCTGATCCGGCTCAGCCTGGCTGTCCCGTTCGGCGAGGACGCCGCCGTTGCGCTGCGCTTGCTGTTCCTGGCGCGCGAGTCCGGCCAGCTGCCGGAGGAGCCGGATCGCCCGATCGGCCATCAGATCAGCCTGGAGGCGCTGCAAGCTTTCGATGCGTTGCTGGAGCTGGATGTGCTGCGCGTCGCCCCTGCCGGCGGCGTCACGGCCGAGCAGGCACGCCTCTGGCAGGCGACGGCGAATCTGCCGGATATCCTGTACCTCAGCCAGGCAGCCGCGCTTCCTGGCTTGAACCACCTGCTGGAGCTCGATGACCTGCTCTATGACAGCGACTTGCTCTCAGCGGAGCGGTTGTTTCCATTTGCGGCGGATGTCGCCCGCAAGGGCACGACGGTCTACGGCCTGCCCTATCTCGCGTCCGTCCCCCTGGTTGCCTACAACCTGGCGCAGATCGACCGGCTTGGCCTGGCGCGGCCGGAAGCGTTCTGGTCCTGGGCCGAGTGGTCCGCCTGGCTGAAACAGCTGCAGGCCGCCCTGGACGCTGACGGAACAGGTACCGGCGACCAGGTCATGGCAACCCTGCGTGCCTCGGAAGATGCCGAAGCCTTGCGACGGCATCTGCAACAGGCCATTTTTATCCAGGAGCGGCTGAGTGATTATCTGCCCCATATCGCCGCTTCCGGTTCGTCTGCCGGCTGGGCCATGTGGGACAAGGTCCGCTTTGCGACCGACAGCCCGCTGTTTGAAACCCGCTCAGTCTGGCTGCGCCAACTGGCCCGGCGAAGCGGGACCTGGGACATGCTCCCGCCGGAGGAGCAGACGCTGGCCCTGGCCGGGGATACGCGCCTGCCAGACGATCGCCTGGTCTGCCGCCTGGTCGATTCCGCCGACTGGCAGAACAGCGACACCGCCTGGCTGACGGGCTTCCTGCCGTACGGGGCGCTGACCGAACAGGACGGAGCGGCCGTCAAGCCATGCCGGCTGCCGTTTGCCATCCGTATTCTGGCGGTCAGCCGGACCACGGCCTGGCCCGAGCAGGCTGCCCGGCTGGCAGCCTTTCTGGCGCTCGATGCGGATGCCCTGTTGCTGCAAAGCCGTTATGAGATCTACGAGGGGCTTGTGCCGCTTATCCGGGTGCCGTTTGTCTGGCAGACTCTGCTCAACCGCCAGGCGAACGGCGCGCGCTTGCTCCAGACCTTGGATTGCCTGCCGCACGGGTATACCGGCGGCCAGCAGCTGGTCCCCGCCTGGGACGCGATCGTTAGCCAGGCATTTGGCGAGGTCGGCAGCCGTTATTTGACAGACGACGAGGCCAGCGAGACCGCGATTGGTTTTGAAAGGATCGGGCAAACGATCAGCTCGATCCTGCGTGAGGGAGGCTAACCATGTCAGCACGACCGTATTCCAGTATTCGTCTGCGCCTTTCAGATGCCGGCCGGCTGCGCCAGGCCGGGTTGGACCTGCCCCGCCAGGCGTCGGTCGGCCAGCTGCGCCAGTCGCTGACCGAGCTGCAGCAGGGCTGCGGCCGCGATATCTGGCTGGTCGTACAGCAAGGCGCGGAAGGGGAGACGATCGCAGGGCTTTTCGGTCTTCAGGCACTCGACCGCGTCAGCCGGCGCGTCCGGCTGCACCTCTTTGGGCGACCCCAAAGTCCAGATCCTGAACTGCTGGGCGCAGCCGTCCGGCAGGCTTTGCTCGATCAGGACGCCTATCGGCTGGAATGGGAGATCGGCAGCGCCGAACGCCACTGGCTGCCTCTCTTGCTCCAGAATGGCTGGCGGGAAGAAGGCCGGCTGGAGCTGGCCCGGCCCTGCCCCGGCACGTTCCGACGCGAGGATGTTTTGCTGCTTGCACTGCACCAGCCGGTCCAGCCCTATTGCGGCACGGCTTTTGTCCCTTTCCGGCAGGCCGTCCTGACGATCACCGCCGACGACGAGGGCATCTGGAAAACCTGTTTCATCCGCTATGGCAAACCTTGCGAGGACCGCTTCATCCAGGAGTCGGCACAATACCTGCGCCTGCTCGACAGCCAGGGCTGCATTCCGGACCGCGCGTCGTTTTCCGCCCGTCTGGGGGGACGAAAATGGATATGCCCGGATCAGGCACCGGAAATGGCAAGGCAGGCCGCCAGCCAGGTCAGCGACTATTTCCAGGGCAAGCGCCTGGTCTTCGACCTGCCCCTGCATCTGGAACAGGGCAGCCGTTTCCAGCAGCTGGTCTGGCAGGAACTGACCCGGATCCCGCACGCGGTCACCCGAACTTACGAAGCGGTTGCCGAGACCGTCGGCCCGGAAAAGACGGACGACGCCCGTAAACTGGCCCGTGCCGTAGGCTCGGCCTGCAGCGCCAACCCAATCCCCCTGATCGTGCCCTGCCATCGGGTCATCGGCAAGGATGGCAAGCTGGTCGGGTTTAGCGGCGGACTGGACATCAAGGCCTATCTGCTGTCCTACGAGATTCTCGGTGTCAGCTGACACGACGCGAAAGGAGCGAGAAGTCATGACTCAAAAAGGCTCCGGGCAGGAAGGTTCTTCCGCCCGTGAAACGAAACACACCCCGAAAAAACGTCGCAGCCGCCCGGTTCCGGCAACGCCGGTCGCCCGCGCCAAAAGTGCGCTGCGGCCCGGAACACTGCTGTCGCCGGTTCCGGTCGCCCTGGTTTCCTGCCGCGGTCTGCCGACCGGCGAGCGGCCGGGCGCCAACCTGATCACCCTCGCCTGGGCGGGCACGATCTGCTCGGAACCGCCGATGGTCTCGATATCCATCCGGCCGTCGCGCTATTCGCATCAGCAAATCCTGGAGACCGGCGAGTTTGTGATCAACCTGGTCGACCACGCGCTGCTCCGGGCCACCGATTTTTGCGGGGTGAAGTCCGGCCGGGACGTGGACAAGTTCGCCGACTGTTCGCTGACGCCTGTCAAAATGGCCACGATGGACTATGCGCCGGCCGTCGCGGAAAGCCCCCTGTGCCTGGCCTGCCAGGTCAAGCAGGTGATCAGCCTGGGCAGCCACGACTGTTTTCTGGCGGAGATCACGGCGGTGGAGGTCGCACAGGATCTGGTCAATCAAAAAGACCGGCTTTGCCTGGACAAAGCCGATCTGATTGCTTATGTGCATGGTGATTACCATCGCCTGGGCGAGCGGGTTGGTTTCTTTGGGTTTTCCGTCGCCGCCCCGTCTGTCCTGGCCCGCCGGATGGGGCCGTCAGCCCGTTAGCAAACGTCAGGCCTCGGCCTGAACCTTCTTGAGCCGGGCGAAACGGGGCAGTCCGTCTTCGATGGCGACGGTCGATTCTCCCTGGATCAGGGGCAGGGCATAGTCGATGAAATGCTCGTTGACGAAATTGCCCTCTGCGTTGATCCATTCGCGCGGCACTTTCTTCTCGGCATTGGCGACTTCACTTAGCGGAATCAGCTTGATTTCGCAGGCGTAAGGGCCGCTTTCCGGGCGCTGGAAGCCGACCATGAAATCGGTCATGCCGTCGACGGCGCAGCGCACCGCGGTCTGGCCGGCCAGGAAAGACTCGTCCACGTCTGTTTGGGATGCCAGATGCGCGGCGCAGCGCTGCATGAGTGACAACTCGATGCCGCGAACTTTGCAGCCGATCTCTTTCTTGAAGTAGTCGGCCAGGACAGAAGCGGTGCCGCCCAGCTGCTTGTGGCCAAACGCGTCGACGGAGACTTCGCCGACCAGCTCGGGGATAAACTTGCCTTCCTTGGTCTGGACACCTTCGGAGACCGCCACGATGACTTTCTTTTCCTTTTCGTAGATGCGCTTGACATCGGCCATCATCTGGTCGAGGTCAAAATCGATTTCCGGCAGGTAGATCAGGTCCGGACCGTGTCCCTTGTGCGCGGCCAGGGCGGCAGAAGCAGTCAGCCAGCCGGCGTGGCGGCCCATGATCTCGATGACGGTGATCATGCCGATGTCGTAGACGCGGGCGTCCAGGTAGACCTCCATGATCGTGGTGGCGATGTACTTGGCGGCGGAAGCGAAGCCCGGGCAGTGGTCGGTGCCGAACAGATCGTTGTCAATCGTCTTGGGAACACCCATGACGCGGCATTCGTAGCCGGCGTTCTGCAGGTACTTGGAGATCTTGTTGCAGGTGTCCATGGAGTCATTGCCGCCGTTGTAGAAGAAGTAGCGGATGTCATATTTCTTGAAGACGTCCAGAAGCCGCTTGTAGTCGGTGTCGTCGACCTCGGCTTTGGCCAGCTTGTAGCGGCAGGAACCGAGGGCGGAAGAGGGTGTCGTCTTGAGCAGCTCGAGCTCGCGCGGATCTTCCTGGCCCATGTCGTAAAATTTCTCGTTCAGTATGCCGACGATGCCGTGTGCCGCGCCGTACACCTTGCGGATGACGCCGGTCTGCTGCAGGGCTTCCGTAAAGACCCCGGCCGCACTGGCGTTGATCACGGCGGTGGGGCCGCCGGACTGTCCGAAAATCGCATTGCCAATCAATTTGCTCATAGTACTCCTCCTGGTTGTCTGTGCACGGGACACAGTTTGTTGCATAGCAGTCCTATCTTAGCATGACAGGACGGCCTGTTCAAGGTTTCGACGCGTCCCATTCCGGCCTGAGCAGGCTGAAAATCAGCATGTCCCGAAAGCGGTCGCTGCGCCGGACATGCTCGCGCAAAACCCCCTCGCGTGAAAACCCGAGTGACTCGAACAAGCGAACAGACGGTCCGTTGCCTTCGATGATCCGGGCCCAGACCCGGTGCAGGCCCAACTCGGCAAAACAGAAGTCCAGCAGCAGGCGCAGCGCCTCAGAGGCCAGCCCCTGCCCCCTGGCTTCGGGGTCGGTCAGGGCAACCCCGAGTTCGACATGGCTGTTGGGCCAGTCGAGGCCGTCCAGGTTCACCAGCCCGATCAGGCGGGAATCCGTGCGCACGGCAAAGACAAAATTCTCCAGGCCGTCGTTCCAGTCGTCCAGCAAGGCACGCAGCTGACGTCCGTTCAGCGGCCGGGCGGTTGTCGGGATATAGTAGGTCAGGGAAGCCATGTCCTGGAAAAAGGGCTGCAGCAATTCCTGGTCCGCTTCCTGGAGCGCTGTCAGCCGGACACGTTCTCCGATCAAAGGCAGGCGGGCTGCCGGGCTTTGCTGTGCCATAAGTTCCTCCAATGCCTGTTCTAAAAGAAGCATAGCGCCTTTCGCCACGCTTGACAAGGCAGGAATCAATCCGTATAATTCACCTCGTGCCTTGACGGGCATCCAGATGGTGGGATTAGCTCAGTTGG
>LSQX01204170.1_pt1 | contig 31844 bp, 33 predicted proteins | sample 654561 | NCBI WGS metagenome assembly LSQX01 (sample SAMN04489861, study PRJNA283612) | anaerobic digester metagenome | isolation source: 4 biogas reactors fed with cattle manure at either 37C or 55C with and... | place: Denmark: Kongens Lyngby | collected 2014 | reverse complement strand
GTATCGGTCAATGCCGATACAGGTTATTTTTAGTAGTTTTCCGGCCGTGCTTCCAGTGTCACATCCACCTTGTTTTCGGTATTTCCCCTGTAATATGTGACGGTGATGGTATCACCGGGTTTGTATTTATAAAGCTCCTTTGTAAGCTGGCTTATGCCGCTTATTTTTTTGCCGTTAAGGGCGGTGATAATATCTCCGGCCCTCAGCCCGGCCTTGCCAACCGGCGTGTTTTCGCCCGCCTCGAACACGTAAAAGCCTTCTTCTACAGCCAGCTTTACGCCATGCTGCCTTCTTACCGCCTGCACGTCTATGCCACGGACCCCTAAGTATACCATCGTGAATTTACCCTCTTCAATTATCTGTTCAACGATCGGCTTTGCCTGGTTTATGGGTATCGCAAAACCAAGGCCCTCCGCTACGCTGGAGGATATTTTGGCGGTGTTCATTCCTATTACCTCGCCCCTCGAGTTTAGCAGGGGACCGCCGCTGTTTCCCGGGTTTATGGATGCGTCGGTCTGAATCAGGTCCTCCATCACCTCAGCTTGTGACAGTTGGATGGACCGGTGCAGCCCGCTTATAATCCCCGACGTGACGCTTCGCTGGAAGTCAAGCCCTAAGGGGTTGCCTATGGCTATCGCAATCTCGCCCACCGTAAGGGCGTCGCTATCTCCCAAGTCCGCCACCGGCAGGTTTTTGCCATCCACCTTAAGTATCGCCATGTCCAGGGAGCTGTTGTTCCATAATACCTTGGCGTCTTTCTCGGTACCGTCGTTGAACAGCACGGTGATTTCTTCGGCCTGTCCGCTGTTAACCACGTGGTCATTGGTCAGGATGTATCCATCGGGGTGTACTATGAACCCCGAACCCACTCCCTCGCCCCGCCGGGGTATCCCAAAGAACATGTCCCTCTGGATGGTTACGGTGGTAACCCCCACCACCGTTGGGGTGGCTTTCTGTGCCACCGCGGATACTATTGAAATATCTTCTCCCTTTGGTTCAATAATTATCGGGGATTGCCCGCCCGGCGGCTGTATTATGTCGTTACCCATAATAACCGGCATATAATAGGCGGTCAGAAAGCTCCCCACCACTGCTCCAATAAGGGCAAACAAAAAGGCTTTGAAAGCGCCGGACCGGCGGGGGTAATCCCGGCGATAATAGCCGTCATTAGGATTTTCGGGTGTATAATTATCCATAGTCTTTGCCTCCTTACCGGAATCTCCGGAACATAATATTATAAATACCCTTAATAATATATTCTAAAACCGCCGCCACCAAAAATCAACTGGGACATGGGGGCAGGTCATTTGTCTCATTATTTATTGTTTATTATATGGAGGAGAATAGGTTAACCTATAGTATAATATTAAGTGGAAGTAAGTAGCCGGGCTTTCACGTCCGGTATTGGAGGGGGAAAATAATATGAAAGGAAAGACGAAGGCCGTTTTAAAGGACACGGCGGCTCCGGGCGGACGGCTGGTGCAGCTTGATATACCGGCAGTGCCGACGTAATAAGGCAGTCCCTGGATATGGTAAAGGCGGTGGGACCGATGGAGCCGGTTATTACCCGCCGGCTTAAGCTTGAGGAATACAAAAAAGATATGGAGCTAATGGGTTCGGGCAATTGCGGCAAGGTTATCCTATGTCCATAGAAGGTAAGGAGGAATGAAAATGTCGGATGTACACCAAATGAATTTTTTGAAGGAAAGGATTGAAGGGCTTAAGGAGCAAGGGGTATACCGGAAACTGCCGGAACTCCAGGGACCCTCCGGAGCATTGTCGGTTATAAACGGCAGGGAGGTAATAAACCTATCCTCCAACAACTATCTGGGCTTTGCAAACCATCCGCGTCTTAAAAGGGCTGCCATTGAAGCGGTGGAGGAATATGGCGCCGGTGCCGGTGCAGTAAGGACCATTATAGGCACCATGGATATACATAACAAGATGGAGGAAATACTGGCGGAGTTTAAGAGGGAGGAAGCGGTGATAGTATTCCAGTCGGGGCTTACCTGCAATTCGGGTACCATACCGGCGGTTATGGAGGACGGGGATTTAATTATTTCCGATGAATTAAACCACGCCAGCATTATTGATGGATGCCGCCTTTCAAAGGCCAAAACGGTGAGGTTCAAGCACTCGGACATGGAGGACCTTGAAAGGGTGCTTAAGGAAAACAGCCACAAATACAAAAACCGCCTAATAATTACCGACGGCGTGTTCAGCATGGACGGAGACATCGCAAGGCTGCCGGATATAGTGGACCTTGCGGAGAAATACGATTGCATGACCTATATAGACGACGCCCACGCCAGCGGCGTGCTGGGTGAAAGCGGCCGGGGTACGGTGGACCACTTCGGGCTCCACGGAAGGGTTGACTTTACAATTGGTACCCTTTCCAAGGCAATAGGCGTGATGGGCGGCTACGTGGCAGGTAAGCAGGTGCTCATTGACTGGCTCAAGCACAGGGGTAGGCCCTTTTTGTTCAGCACCGCCCATCCGCCGGCGGTGGTGGGGGCCGTCATAGAAGCGGTTAGTATGCTTATGGAATCTACCGAGTACACAGACCGGCTGTGGGATAATGCCAGGTATTTCAAAACAAAGCTGGGTGATTTGGGTTTCAATACCGGCAAGAGCGAAACGCCCATAACCCCGGTAATTATTGGCGAAGAGGCAAAGGCGATGCAGTTTAGTGACAGGCTTTTCGAGGAGGGCGTATTTGCCCAGGGAATTGCGTTCCCCACCGTACCAAGGGGGACCGCAAGGGTAAGGACCATAGTTACCGCCGAGCATACAAAAGAGCAGCTTGACCGGGCTACGGATATATTCCAGAAGGTTGGGGAAGAGATGAAAATTCTATAGCACATACCAAAAACCGCCCTCACCCGGGGCGGTTTTTGTAAATGTTTTACCCAGAGGATGTCTTTGGTATAATTAAGCTATACTACTATGGGGGTATTGCCTATATGTTTACCGGTATATGCAGGCTTGACTTAATGCTGCACGGTTCGGGAAGTTTAAAGGACAAGAGAAGAATATTAAAGAGTATAATCGAAAAGCTTAAAAATAGATACAACGTATCGGTAGCGGAGGTTGGCAGCAACGACAAATGGCAGACCGCCTCCATAGGGGTGTCCACTGTTTCCAACAGCAGGCTTCAGACCGACAGGGTATTGGATGCGGTAATAAGGTTTGTAGAAACCGATGTGAGAGTTGAGATAACTTATTGCCACAGAGAAACGATATGAGAAGAAACTGGGAGGACAGTTATGGAACAGGAAAACAAAAATTGCAGTCAAAGGATTGATAAGGCGCTTGATATACTTGAGAAAACCTATCCCGGTGCGACCACAGAACTTTTGCACAAAAATCCCTTTCAGCTTCTTATAGCAACAATACTTTCCGCACAGACCACAGACAGGCAAGTAAACAAGGTGACTCCGGGCCTGTTTGAAAGGTTTCCGGACGCGAGGGCTCTGGGGGAGGCGGACGTGGGAGAGATTGAAGATTTTATAAAAACCTGCGGGTTTTATAAAACCAAAGCAAGGAATATAAAGGAGACCTGTCGAATTATAACGGAAAAGTACAACGGCACGGTTCCGGATACTATGGAAGACCTTACATCTCTGCCGGGGGTGGGCAGAAAAACGGCCAATGTTGTACTGAGCAACGCCTTCGGGGTTGACGCCATAGCTGTGGATACCCATGTGTTCAGGGTGGCCAACAGGCTGGGACTGGCAGCGTCCGAAAACGTTAGAGGTACCGAAGAACAGCTTATGGAGAACATACCCCGCGATAAATGGTCAAGAGCCCATCACTGGCTGATACACCACGGCAGAAGAGTGTGCAGGGCAAGGAAGCCGATGTGCGGCCATTGCCCCCTGGCGGGGATATGTGAATTTGAAAGAGACAAGTAAGAGGCGCAAGGGATGCGGCGGAGGCAGCTGCCAACAGAGACGCGCCACTAATCACTGGGCACTGTTCACTATATTGAACGCATTTAAAACTTTACATCTTCTAGTGTGTCATCCTGCGCGCAGAGGCTGTCATGCTGAGTGCAGCGAAGGACCTTGCGTGGCGGTTGTCATCCTGAACGAAGCGAAGGATCTATCCCCGAGAGGATTCTTCACTACGCTTAAGAACGACATAAAGGCGTGTCAGATTCTTCGGGCTTTGCCTTCAGGACTATAGGTAAAGTAATGTAATACTATTAGTGCTTTATATATAGTATGATCTATAAGGGTGGTGAGGTCAAATGGATAAAGAACCGCTAAACAGAATGTTTGCGCTGGATATCGGTACCAGGACGGTGGTGGGAGTCCTGGCCCGGGGCGACACCCGTGGGGATGGACTGGAGATTGCCGATATAGAAGTAACAGAGCACCGGGACCGGAACATGTTTGACGGCCAGATACACGACATAGGCAGGGTAACAGAGGTGGTAAGAGAGACAAAAAGAAGGCTGGAGCAAAGGAACAACTGCGCTCTTGGGCACGTTTGTGTTGCAGCCGCCGGAAGGGCTCTTGTTACCCACAGGTCAAGGGTAAGCGAAAATGTGGAGGGGCTTGGCCCTGCGGACGCCGCCTTTATAAGCAGCCTTGAGCTTAAGGCTATGCAGAGTTCCCAGCAGCAAATACAAATCGATTACAGGGGAAGCTCACAGCATTACTGCGTAGGTTACAGCGTGGTCCATTACTATCTGGACGGGGTACCTATAAAAAGCCTCGAGGGTCACAGGGGTTTTGAAATGGGCGTTGAAGTGATTTCAACCTTCCTGCCGCGGTCGGTGGTGGACAGCCTTTATGCGGTTATGGAAAGGTCGGGTCTGGAGGTAATAAATTTGACCCTGGAGCCCATCGCGGCCATGGGCCTGGCTATCCCCGAGAACCTCCGGATGCTTAACCTGGCGATGGTGGATGTAGGCGCCGGGACCTCGGATATTGCCATATCCCGGGGCGGCAGCATTTACGCCTATTCAATGGTATCCATGGCAGGAGATGAGGTGACCGAGGCAATAGCCCAGCATTTTCTGCTGGATTTCAAAACCGCCGAGGGGCTAAAAAAGCAGCTTTTTTCCGATGGACAGTCCGCTGTCTGCAGGGATGTTATGGGAAGCCGGCTGCAAATAAGCCGTCAGCAGCTCATAGAATGCATACAGCCGGTGGTGGAGAAGATATCCGACGGTATAGCCAAAAAAATAATGGAGTACAACCAGGGACCGCCCAAGGCGCTATTCTGCATCGGAGGCGGCAGCCTGACGCCGGGGCTTAAGGAATGCCTTGCTTCAAAGCTGGGGCTTCCCGAGACCAGGGTAGGCATGAAAGGCCTTGAAGAGACCGACCGGCTTAAGGTATCAACGCCCCGTTTTGCAGGACCTGAGTATATAACCCCCGTAGGTATTGCACTGGCAGGATACACAATGGCCGGGGACCATTTTATGGACGTGACGGTAAACGGTGAGGCGCTTAGGCTGTTAAACACCAGGACAATAACGGTAAGCGACGCCCTTATGGCTATCGGTTTTCCACCGAGGAAATTGATACCCACCCGGGGTGATTCTGTAGAATTTTCTGTTAACAGCGAGATGAGGGAAATAAAGGGCGAGCCGGGGTCCGCAGCGGTTATCAGGCTTGACGGGGAGGTGGCATCCCTTGAATCGGCACTGAAGAACGGCTGCGTGGTGGAGGTGACCGGGGCGACAACGGGCGAAATGGCAAGGCCAACGGTGGCGGATATAATTGAAAAGGAATCCTGCAGTATTAATCTTGAGGGCAAAAAGATAACATTGCCGGTTATGTGGACGTTAAACGGAGTTAAAGCTGCCACCGACGAGGTTATTAACAACGGGGACAGCCTTGAAATTACCCGGATTAGGACTCTGGGCGAGTTTATTAAAAACTGTGGCCTGCCGGGGCAGGGCTATTCCTACAGCGTTAACGGCCAGAGGGTGGATTTTTCGTATATTCTTAAGGACGGGGACAGTATTTCGCTGTGTGAGGAATTCCCCGAAAGAGTAATAACCGTTATGGTGAACGGCAAGGGTCTAAAGCTACCCTACCGTGAAGAGCCCTATATATTCGTAGATATATTTAATCATATGGATTTTAACGTTGAAAGGGCAAAGGGCAGGATAGACATTATGATAAACGGTAAAAAAGCCGGATATACGGATATAATCAGCGAGGGGGATAGCATAGAAATATACTGGAACAAAGCATAATTCCATATTAAGCCGGGTATAGAATTATTCGTGCGTTGTCAGAATGGGGCCTGGAATGTATTATTGATATAGGGGACATAGCTGCCTACGGCAGGAAGCCGTAAGGGGCGGGGGGATTATGCCACTTTGGGGGAATTTTTATGAAAACAGCACAGCAAACCAAGGCGACGCGGCGGCCAAAAAAAGGGGCGGTATTGGCGGGGATTGTTATACTGGTCGTTTTTTTGGCCGGTTTATTTATAATAAATTTAGACATTATCCGTGAGGGGGTCAGCATAGAGGGTATAGACGTATCGGGCAAAAACCGTCAGGAGGCCGTAAGGCTGCTGGAGGCTCGGATGGAGCCCATTCTAGCCCGGGAAAAGCTTAAGCTAACCTACGGCTCGGATATCTGGGAGGTGGGGCTGGAGCAGATAGGCGGATCCTTCGATTATATGGGGGCGGTGGAAGAGGCATATCAGATGGGCAGAACGGGCAGCCCTGTTGAAAGGATTTCGGAAATGTTAAGGGTGCGTAAAGCAGGCAGGAACATAGGTCTTAGGTTCCGGTACGACGCCCTTGCTCTTAAGGCCTTTGTGGAGGGTATTGACCGGGTAATCGCAACCCCACCGGTGGATGCTTCTATAACAAGGGTAGACGGCGGATTTGAGGTAACTCCCGGCAGAACTGGTGTGGGGGTTGACCTGGATGCCGCACTTTTGCACATAGACACAGACCTGACAAAAAAAGACTTTGGATGGAAGACCCTTCCCATAGTTGCCAGGGAACCCGAGGTTACGGCGGAAATGTTGCAGCACATTAATACGCTGTGGGGACAGTTTCATACCGTTTTTAACACCGCTGCGAAGGAACGCAGCAAAAACATTGAAATTTCAGCCGGGGCGGTGGAGGGTATCCTGCTAAAACCCGGGGAGGTGTTTTCCTTTAATGCTGTCACCGGTTTAAGAATAGCTGAAAACGGCTATCTGGAAGCACCGGTCATTGTAAACGGGGAGCTTACGCCGGGTATAGGCGGCGGAGTATGCCAGGTTTCAAGTACGTTATACAACGCAGCGCTTTTAGCCAACCTGGAAATAGTGGAGAGACACAACCATACTATCCCCTCGGTGTACGTAACCATGGGTCTTGACGCCACGGTGGCCGACCGTTATCTTGACTTGAAATTCAGGAACAATACCAAGGGGTATTTATACCTGGCCAGTTGGGTGAGCGGAGACAAAGTCTATGCTGCCGTCTATGGAGGTAAGAGAGACGAGAACATAGAGGTAAAGCTCCGGACGGAGGTTACAGAGGTTTTGGAAGTCCAGCCGGAAATAGTAATTGACTATACCCTACCGCCGGGTGGGCAGGTGGTGGAAAAGGAAGGCCGTAAGGGCTACAGGGTAAAGTCGTTCAGGCAGGTAATAAGGGACGGCCGACCGGAGGCCGAGGAGATGCTATCCATTGACCTTTACAAGCCGGAAAAGGCTGTTATAAGAAAGGGCCCGCAGCAAAGCACACAGGGCGGAGAAGGGGGCATAGGCGAAGATAAGGCTTCATGAAAGGCAGATGCTTCATGAGGCCTTTGTGTTTTAGACAGTTTTTTTACAACTTCACGCCACGATGCAGGCAAAAGCAGGATTTCTCATTTTTTTCTGGAATTATTCAATTGTGTTCTTTTTTATATAACGCATTTAAAACTGGTGTCATTCTGATATCTCCTTGTATGTCGTCCTGAGCGAAGCGAAGGATCTTATGGCTATCTACAAAAGATTCTTCGGGCTTCGCCCTCAGAATGACAAAGCCGGATTATTCGGACTTCGTTTCTTCGGAATGACGAAAAAAGGACGTCCTTTTAAGCGACAGATGAAAGAATGTAATACTATCAGTGCGTTGTATATAGGACGGCTTAAGTTTAATACAATGTGACGAACAGGAGTAGAGGCCTATGAATGCTTCCCTTTATCGGGTGGAGGTTGATTGTCCCGTTTGCAGAGAAACATTTTCTACCAGCCGGGTCAGAAGCAAATTTTGTGTGGTGGAAAGCAGGGACACCGATTTTTGTGTATACTACAAAGGATGCAATCCCATTTTTTACGAAGCGGCAGTATGCTCAAAGTGTGGTTATGCAGCCCTGTACGACAGGTTTACCGAAATAGGGCCGGAGGATGCCGGGAGAGTGTACTCAAGGTTTGCAGGAAAATGGAATGGGAGGGACTTTGGCAGCGAGAGGAGCATTGAGGATGCCCTTGACGCGTACAAGCTGGCACTTTACTGCAGCCAGCTGCGCAAGGACGTTACCGCCGATATTTTTACCTCCATATGTATGAGAATGGCCTGGTTGTACAGGATTAAAGGGGATACCGAGGAGGAAAGGAGATTTCTCGCCCATGCCCTGGAACAGTACATGGTACTGTATGACAGGGGAGATACGCCGGAAAAAATGGACGAGATTACTCTTATATACTTGATGGGTGAATTAAACCGGCGGTTGGGTAACGCCGATGATGCGGTGATATGGTTTAGCCGTGTGGTATCCCACAGTATGGCCGGACAAAAGCCATTGATAGTAAGGATGGCCAGGGAGCAGTGGTCAATGGTTAGAAACACTATTAAGGAGAGTGGGCAAGATGGGTGAGAAGATTATTTACCAACGGTTTAATACGCCAATTGGCCCAATGCTGGCGGCAGCGTCCGGAGCGGGCCTATGCCGGTTGTGTTTACCGGGAGAGGAAAGTGAGGAATTTTTCGGGTGGGCAGACAAAAAATATCCCAAGGCCGTTTTGGAGGAAGGCAGCAGTGACGTGATAACGGCGGTGGAGGTACAGCTTGGAGAATACTTTGCGGGCAAAAGAAAGGCCTTTTCGGTGAGCTTGGACCTTAAGGGGACGGTATTTCAAAGGAGGATTTGGCATATACTTATGCAGATACCCTATGGAAGTACAGCCAGCTACAAAGATGTCGCTGTGGCGGCGGATAGCCCGGCCGCCGTAAGGGCGGTGGGGCAGGCCAATAACAGGAATCCCGTACCCATAATTGTACCCTGTCACAGGGTGGTGGGAAGCGGCGGCAAGCTGGTGGGATACGGCGGAGGGCTAAGTATTAAACGCATACTTTTGGAACTGGAAGGGATTAAGGTGGTGAAAGAAAGCATAGTATGAAAAAAGGGCTTATTTATATAACCGGGGGTGCCCGCAGCGGTAAGAGCACCTTTGCGGAAAACCTTATGCTGGATAAGGGGCACAGGATCCTGTACATAGCAACCGCCCTTCCCTTTGACGGGGAGATGAGGGACAGGATTAAAAGGCACAGGCGAAGGAGACCGTCCTTCTGGCACACCCTGGAAGCCTATAGGGACATAGGTCAAAGCCTGGAACAAAAGGGGGAGCGGTATCACGGCATACTTCTTGATTGTGTTACCGTCATGATAACCAATATTTTGATGGATATGGGTTGCGCACAAGGGATACCGGTTCCCGAAGAAATTGATAGGATTGAGGCTGCGGTCATGTCCGAGATAGATTCCGCCATCGCCGGTTTGCGGGTGTGGGGGGACCTTGGGGTAATAGTCTCCAACGAGGTGGGGATGGGTATTGTGCCGGATAACAAGTTGGGAAGGCTGTTCAGGGATATAGCCGGCCGGGCCAATCAACGCATAGCCTCGGCGGCAGATAGCGGATACCTGATGGTTTCCGGCGTCCCAATGAGATTTTTTTGAGGATGGTGAATTATGCTGAAGAAGAGGCTAGAAAAGGGTCTTATACAGGTATATACCGGCGACGGAAAGGGCAAAACCACCGCCGCCCTGGGACAGGCGCTTAGGGCTGTGGGTGCCGGATACAGGGTTTATATGGTACAGTTTTTAAAAGGCGGTAGCACCGGAGAGCTTGAGGCGGCCAAAAGGCTGGAGCCGGAGTTTAGGATATTCCGTTTTGAAAAGGAAAGGGGTTTTTTCTGGACATTAAGCGACAGCGAAAAGAAGGAACTTAAATCGGAGGTAAACGAGGCCTTTGAATTCATCCGGGAAGTGGTGCGCGGTGAAAAGTGCAATATACTCATACTGGACGAGGTAATGGGTATACTGCATAATGGACTTCTGACAGTGGATGAAGTATGTAATTTATTAGAACAAAAGCCCGATAAAATGGAAATAATACTAACCGGAAGGGATGTACCGGAAAAAATAAAGGAAATGGCCCACCTGGTAACCGAGATGAGGCTTGTAAAACACCCCTTTGACAGGGGTATCGGTTCCCGGGAAGGGATAGAATGGTAATTATGAAAGGGCTGATACTGGTTTTACAGTTTACAACCAGGCTCCCTATCCCCTTAAGCGTAAAAACCAGAGAAGAAGACCTTACGGGGATAATGAAGTATATGCCCCTTGCAGGGGGAATAATAGGGTTGGCGATGTGGTTTATATACAGGATACTGCTTGCTTTTGACCTATTTGCTGCCGCGGTGGCGGCGGTGCTGGCCGAAAGCGTGATAACGGGAGGGCTGCACCAGGACGGTCTGGCGGACACCTTTGACGGGCTATACAGCAACAGGGACAGGGAAGGGATGCTGGAGGCCATGAAGGACAGCCGGCTGGGTACCCACGGCGTTTTAGCCCTTACCGGGTCTCTGCTGCTAAAGGTGGCCCTTATAAATGCCATAGCTAAGCCGGAGGCGCTGCTGGTTATGCCGGTATTTTCAAGGCTGGCCATGGTCTTTGGAGCAGCTTACTCGAAAAGCGCAAGGCCCTCGGGGCTCGGGTTTGTATTTATTAATGGAACATCGGGCAAGGACGCCCTTATCGCCAGCTTTATTGCCCTGTCAATAACCCTATATCCTGCAGGCTTGCTGTGTACGGTTGCTGCAATGGCGGTGGTGCCGGCCCTTTCCTTTTTATTCATAAGACTATGCACGTTAAGGATAGGCGGCATGACGGGGGATACCTTGGGCGCCCTTGGTGAGATGGCCTCACTGGCCTTTCTTTCGGTTTACGGAATACTTTTGTTTTATTCCCTGTGCTGAAGGGCGGCGGTATTTACGGGGTGCAAAATATTCAAAGAGGTGGTATTTGGATGCTGGAGCTAATTCTGATAAGGCACGGAGAAACGGAAGGTAACCGGAAAAGAATATACCAGGGCTGGACCGATACGAAACTTAACGAAAAAGGACTGCGCCAGGCCGAGAGGCTTGCACTAAGGCTTAGAGACAAGGAATTGGATTACATATACAGCAGCCCGCTGGAGAGGGCGTTAGCTACAGCTCTGGCAGTCAACAGGTACCACGGCCTTGATATAAAAAAAGTGGATAACATAAAGGAAATTCACTTTGGAGACTGGGAGAACATGAGCAGGCAACAGCTGGAGGAACTCTACCCGGACTATATGAAAAAATGGAGAAAGGACTATTCAGACTTTACCGCGCCGGGCGGGGAGAGCCTTGAGGCGGCGTACTCGCGAATAAATTGGTGGCTGGAAAAGCTCATAAAGAATAATCGCAAGGGTAGCATACTTATTGCAAGCCACGCGGGAGCCATAAGGGCTATGGTATCAGGGCTTGTGGGGCGTGGCGTGGAGGGACACTGGAACTATATAATAAGCAACTGCAGCATTACGACAATAAACGTTTTCGATGGTTTTCCGGTGCTGGCGGGCCTTAATGACGTATCTCATTTAAAAGATTTATAAATAAACGTAAAAATTACAAATAAAAGAAGGATTCAAGCGTTTTTTGGAGAATAACCAATGTTACAAACGAATTACTAAAATAAGCGGAGCGAATAATTGAGGTGGAGAGGCAGGCAAATTGTGCTAGATGAGGTGGTTTGTTTGGAAATAAATAACGATCCTTTGATTGTTATTAGTCAAACTATGGGTGTTATTGAGACTAGAATTTTGGAGCATCAGCTATTAGGAAGACTGTCAAAAGCCTCAGAGGAGGAAATTTTTTTTCTGAAAGAACAGTTCGGGGAGGAAACGGTGGACATGGGAATAAGGATTATCGAAGCCTACGCTTCCCTGAACAGTATCGTAGGAAAGTTACAAGGTATGAATTAGAAAAAGACGGCCATTGGTCGTCTTTTCGTATACAGGTTACTAGGGTTATTGGGCGTTTCTGCAGTAGGGGCATACACCGTAAAAATAGAGTTGCAGGCTGTGGATATCGTAGTCACAGGCTTTCTTAGCCCTATTAATCATGGTTTTTGACAATGACATATCAATGTTTTCTAGTTTGCCGCATTTTGTGCATACAACATGCGGGTGGGGTTTTGGAATTATATCATACCTTGAGGTGTTTCCTCCAATATTCAGTTCCTGAATAATACCTGCTTCCCGCAAAAGGTCAAGTGTTTTGTATACCGTTGCCAGGCTCATGGTCGGGTAATCGGCTGATATTATGTTGTATATGGTTTCTGCGGTGGGGTGCATGTTACAGTTCCGCAGTACGTCGTATATGGCCAGTCTTTGCGGGGTAGCTTTGCATCCCATTTCTCTTAATACTACATCCAAGCCCATTCTAACACCACCCTAATTAATAGCTATTATCCAATAACAATATATAATAGAAAATAGGTTTTGTCAAATAAATAACGAAATTTCATGGAGTTTAGCAATATCGGAATTTGTACCCATGGATATACAACGGGCAAAAAATGGTTTATTATATACGAGGAGGGAAATCAAACCTGGTTTTCCTGCACAGCCCATGTACCGAGTGCGGCCACTGCATGACCAACTGCCCCGCCGGCGCGATAGAGGCGGTTCATGGCGGCCCCTGGTTCGGATGGGTAAATGCATAGGATTTTTTTGCTGCCGCGAGCTTTGTTGTTAGGAAGCTGGCTGTAAGTATATACAGGCTATAGTTTTGATGATTATAGGCATTGAGCGGAGCTAAAGGAGGACGGGATATGGCCTTTAACATAGTACTGGTAGAGCCGGAGATACCGCAAAACACCGGGAACATAGCGCGCACCTGCGCCGCCACCGGTTCCACCCTTCACCTGGTAGGACCTCTGGGTTTTGCCATTGACGACAGAAAGTTAAAGAGGGCGGGGCTGGATTACTGGCGCCTTCTGGCCATAAGGTATTACGACAGCTTTGACGGGTTTAAGGAGGCATATCCCCGGGCAAACTTTTATTATGCGACAACAAAGGGCAAAAAATTTTATGACGGGGTGCAGTACCGGCAGGGTGACTTTCTAGTTTTCGGCAAAGAGACAAGGGGTCTGCCGTGGGAACTACTTGAACAAAATCCCGACAGGTGTATAAGGATACCAATGGTAAAAGAGACGGCGGCCCGTTCGATAAATCTGTCAAACGCCGTTGCGGTGGTACTCTACGAGGCCCTGCGCCAACACAAGTTTATAGAATTAACATAGATTTAACATAGGTTAACGAGAAATAGTTTATTATATTGTTGGAATAATATCATACATTTTTCCGGTGGGAGGTAAAAGATGACAAGCAGAATGGTTTTTGAACTGCTGGGAGGCCTGGGGCTCTTTATCTACGGGATGAACATCATGGGTGCGGGCCTTCAGAAGGCGGCAGGGGACAGGCTTAAAAGGCTTCTCGAGGTACTTACTACCAACAGGCTTCTGGGACTTGTCTTCGGCGCGGTGATAACAGCAATAATACAAAGCAGTAGTGCTACCACCGTAATGGTGGTGGGCTTTGTAAACGCGGGTCTTATGAACCTTATGCAGGCCGCCGGGGTAATAATGGGTGCAAATATTGGCACCACTGTTACCGCCCAGTTGATAGCATTTAAACTCACAGATATTGCACCGGTGGTGGTGGCGGTAGGCGTGGGTCTTTTAATTTTTGGTACCAAGAGAAGATACAGGCAACTGGGAGAAATACTTACCGGTTTTGGGATACTGTTTATAGGAATGAATATCATGTCGGTAGCGATGGAGCCGCTGAAGGATTCGGAATTGTTTGCAAATATTATGACTACCTTTGGGCGCAATAAATTTCTCGCCACAGTGTCAGGATTTGTGGTAACCGGTATAATTCAAAGCAGCAGTGCCTCGATAGGCTTGCTGCAGGCCCTTGCTTTTAATGACCTGATAGGTCTTGATGCCGCTTTGCCTATAGTTCTTGGTATGAACATCGGTACCTGCGTAACCGCACTGCTATCCAGCATAGGTACCAATATTAACGCAAGAAGGGCGGCCATGATTCATCTTACCATCAAAGTAATAGGAATGTTTCTTTTTATCGGATTTACCACTTCCCTGGGCAATATTGTGAAATTCCTTGGAGGGGATACGGCAAGGCAGATAGCCAATGCCCATACACTATACAATGTAGTCAATACCGCGGTGCTTCTTCCCTTTGCTTCGCTGCTGGTGCTGGTGTCCAAAAGGCTGGTGCCCGGCGAGGAGGACGAGGAGGGAGTACTTAAGTACTTGGACAACCGTTTATTGGAAACCCCCAGCATTGCAGTGCTGCAGGCGGTGAAAGAGATTGTCAGAATGGGCGAGGCTGCCAGCGATACATTGAGGTATGCCGTTGACGGTTTCATAAAGGAAGACGAAAAACTGCTAAACAATTGCTTCCAGAAGGAGAATATGGTAAACGCGCTGGAGAAGGAGATTACCCATTTCCTGGTGCTTCTTTCCAACAGCAACCTTTCAGCGGCTGAAAACGATCTTGTTACCGGGCTTTTCCATACAGTTAACGATATAGAAAGAATTGGGGACCACGCTGAAAACATTGCGGAACTCGGGCAGAGTAAAATAGACAACAGTCTTGTATTTTCCGAGGTAGGTATAAGGGATTTAACCACCATGGCCGATTACGTGCATTCAATGGTGGAGGAAGTAGTTATTGCGCTCAAGAACAGGGATTACAAGCGGGCCCGGGACGTGAGGGAAAGGGAAGACGAGGTGGACAAAATGGAAAGGGAGTACAGGGAAAGCCATATAGGTAGACTGAACAACTACCAGTGCGTTCCCGGGTCGGGGGTAGTTTTCCTGGATGTAATAAGCAACCTCGAAAGAATAGGGGACCACTGTTCCAATATCGCCCTGTCCATACTGGACAGGGACATATAGGAATACGCTGTCCTATGGGATGTTGCTTTATGAAGCAGTTTTTTATTGAAGGAATTACCCATTTAATATAAAATGGTATAAGGCAAAAAAGTAGCGAAAGGGGAGACGCATCAATGCGCCGGGTTAAAATAGTGACGGACAGCACATGCGATTTGCCCGACGAGGTTCTTGAAAGATACGATATATCAATCGTGCCCCTTACTGTGAGGTTTGGCGAGGAAAGCTACAGGGACAGGGTGGATATATCCACCGAGGAATTCTTCAGGAGGCTGGGCGAATGCAAGGAGATTCCGTCCACGTCACAGGTGTCGGTAGGTGAGTTCACTAAGGTTTTTGAAGGACTGAGCCGGAAGAGTGACACTGTTCTGGGGCTATTTCTGTCCGCACGCTTAAGCGGCACCTGCCAGTCTGCGGTTATTGCAAAAAACGTTCTGGGCCTTAACAATATACATATAATGGATACAACACTTACCACCCTTGCCCAGGGGATGGTTGTACTTGAGGCGGCCCAAATGGCCGCCGAGGGTAAAACACTGCAGGAAATAACTGAAAGGGTTACATATATGGCAGACAACATGTACAGCATGATAACGCTCGGGACCCTGACTTACCTGGAAAAGGGTGGAAGGATTAGTGCTGGCACCGCCTTTGTCGGTAACCTACTAAATATAATGCCGATAGTGACCTTTATCAATGGTGAAGTGAAGCCTCTGGACAAGGTGAGAGGACGAAGAAAATTGGTAAGTTGGATTGCAAATCACATCCAGGGCCTTGGGGTTGACCTGTCGGGCAGGACGGTGGGAATTAACCACATAGACGGTGAGGAAATAGTGGAAGAATTAAAGGGTGTTCTAAGGGATAGATTTAACGTCGGGGGATTTGTCGAGGGAACGGTGGGCAGCGTCATTGGGACGTACTCCGGCCCTGAAATGGCCCTTGGGGTATATTTTATTAAGTAAAGGAGGAAAAAACCATGCCGGTAAGGATTATAACCGACAGTACGGCGGACCTGCCGAAGGAACTGATAGAAAAATACGACATAGGGGTTGCGCCCCTTATGGTAAACTTTCAGGATGGTACATACAGGGACGGCGTTGACCTTACACCGGGGGAGTTTTATTCAAAACTTAAGGAAAGCAAACAAATGCCCACGACATCCCAAGTCAACCCACCGGCCTTTATAGATTTATATAAGCAGGAGTTGGAAAAGGGCAATTCGATTGTATCGATACACCTGAGTTCGAAGGGTAGCGGTACATACCAATCGGCCATAAGTGCCAAAAACACGCTGGGCAGTGATAATATCGAGGTTATCGACTCCTTGGGATATTCTATGGGTATGGGACTTATTGCCGTGGAAGGGGCAAATATGGCGCAGCAGGGGGCTTCGCTGGATGAAGTAAGGGACAGGATGCTGCACATGAGGGACAGGATGAAATATGTATTCGGAGTGGACACGCTGGAATACCTCAAAAAGGGAGGCAGGCTAAGCCCAGTAAAAGCAACCATCGCTACCGTTATGAATATTAAGCCCATACTGCATATTCTGGACGGCGAAATAGACGTGATGGACAAGGTGAGGGGCAGGAAAAAGGTATTGTCAAGGCTTCTTGAGGAAGTGGAAAAAACCGGAGGCAATATCGAAGAACAGACCCTTGCGCTGGTGCATTCAGAATGCCCTGAGGATGCCGGAAAAATGAAGGAGATGCTTAAGGAGCGGTTCGGGCCAAAGGATGTGCTTATATCCCAGATAGGTTGCGTAATAGGCACCCATGTGGGACCGGGTACCATTGCGGTGTTTTATATGATGTAATGATGTTATATAACATGAAAAAATTATTATATAAAGAGAGGAATTTTCAAATCCTTGTTGAATGAATAACAATAGATAAATATACCAACTGAATAAATAGCAGATTGGATGATGGTTGCGGGAGAGACCCTTACGGCAGGGATGATTTTCCGTCACAGACGTTAAGGGCACCGAAGGGGTAAACCATACACAGCCGGGTTATGGTGAAACTCTCAGGTAAAAGGACCGTGCCCGGACAATTTCCTGGAAAGCTGCAGTGCAGCACCGAAGGAGCAATTCTTATAAGGTAAGAAGAATCTCTCAGGTATAATAACAGGGAAGTGTATTGGCTCGATGAGGTCTGTGCACAACCCTGTTTTTTATATGAGAAGTGAGAAGTGGGAAGTGAGAATTGGGATGTAGGATGTAGGATGGATGAGGGAAGTGGGAGCTAAGGCAACCCTTCGAAACTATACTAAAATTCCACATCTAACATCTCACCTCACACATCACAATGCGGTGTATCCCCATTCCACTAAAGGAGCGTAAGGAATTGCTGAATAATACGCTTATAATATCAAATAATAAACTGGTAAAAGAAGATCTTTCCATCTATGCAGAGGTAATGCTGGTTGAGGGCTCGCTTTTACAGACCATGGAGCAGACAAGGGATTTGATACATAAGGGCTATATTCTGCTGACGCATCCACTGTCGGGTAGCATTAAACCCAACGAAACGCCCTATAAAAGTATAGCCGTTGAAAAAAGACAGGGGCCGGTAGATACGGCTTCCCTTGAAATAATAGAGCAGAGCATAGCAAGGACAAAATCACTGCTGGAGTACAGAAATACTCCCCACTGGCCGGAGAAGTATCTTATGGATTTCAGGGTGATAGACCTTGACCTCATTAGGAATGCGTTAAAGCTTTAAGGCAGAAGGTCACAGGTCATTTATCTGTCGCCTAGGACGAAGGAGGAAGAATCCGGCTTTGCCGTTCTGAAGATGTGAAGTCTTAAGCACGTTATATATAGCACCTAAGATAACCTGAAAGATAATCAATAGGGGACATTCTTTGAGAAGTGAGAAATGGGAAGCGGGGATTTTTGCAGTACTTAAGGATATTGCTAAGTCCCACCTCCAACCTCTCACCTCCCACATCACAATTACAAGGAGGAGACTTATATGCAGGACACATACGACATTATAATCATTGGCGGTGGTCCGGCCGGCCTTTCTGCAGGGCTGTACGGCGCAAGAAGCCGGGCTAAGACTCTTATACTGGAAAAGGGGGAATGGGGCGGCCAGGCAGCCACCACTGAGGAACTGGAGAACTATCCGGGTTCAATTGAGCAGCCCACCGGACCGGAAATAACCGAGCGGATGAAAAGACAGGCGGAGGAATTCGGCGCGCAGACAAAGGCTGAGACGGTGACGGAACTGGAACTTAAGGGAAAGATTAAAAAAGTAGTTACAGATAATTCAGAGTACCTGACCAAAACTATAATAATTGCAACAGGAGCAAAACCAAGGCTTTTAGGCTGTCCCGGTGAACTGGAACTGCGGGGCAAGGGCGTATCCTACTGTGCCACCTGTGACGCGGACTTTTTCACTGATTTACGGGTTGTGGTGGTAGGGGGCGGCGATGCGGCGATACAGGAGGCGATATACCTTACTAAGTTTGCAGAAAAGGTTACAGTTATCCACCGCAGAGACGAGCTCAGGGCTGCCAAATCCATTCAGGAGAAGGCCTTTGCAAACGATAAGATAGACTTTATCTGGGACAGCGTTGTCACCGAGATAAAAGGCGACGGCATAGTGGAAAGTGTGGTTGTTAAAAACGTAAAAACCAATGAACAAAGCGAAATGGAGATCGACGGTGTGTTCATGTTTGTCGGGTATGACCCGGTGTCCGACCTGGTAAGGGGGCTGGTTGATACGGACGAAAAGGGGTATATTATTACCGATGAAAATATGAACACCAGCGTTGAGGGCGTATTCGCAGCAGGGGACGTAAGGGTTAAGAGCTTAAGACAGGTTGTTACGGCCGCCTCGGACGGTGCAATTGCCGCCGTCAGGGCAGAGCATTATATAACAGAAAAATTCCGATAGAGGGGGGTGAAAGGATGCTGGAGATAAACAAGGACAATTTTGACGTAGAGGTTAAACAAGCGGATAAGCCGGTGCTTTTGGATTTCTGGGGTACAAAATGCGAGCCCTGCAAGGCACTCATGCCTGCGGTGGAAAAGCTGGCTGAAAGGTATGGAGACAGGATAAAATTCTGTAAGCTTAACACTGCGGAAAACAGGAGGCTGGCCATCTCTCAGAAGGTTCTGGGACTGCCCACGGTAGCCATGTACAAAGACGGCGAAAAGGTGGAGGAACTGACCCAGGATATGGCAACGCCGGACAACATCGAGGAAATGATTAAGAGACATATTTAGCCCAAGGGTTGAAAATAAAGGGAGGTGAATATCTTGCGTCTGGAAGTTGGTTACATTAATATCAAGGATGTGCAATTCGGCAATGCGACCGAGGTAAAAGATTCGGTGCTGTACGTGAACAAACAGGATATGCTTGACTGTATAGGCAGCGATCCCAGGCTTGAAAAAATAGACATAGATATTGCAAAGCCTGGCGAAGAAGTCAGGATAACTCCTGTTAAGGATGTTATTCAGCCAAGGGTCAAGGCGGAGGGCCCCAGCGGGGTTTTCCCGGGGTTTGTGAGCAAGGTGGACACGGTGGGCAGTGGAAGGACCCATGTGCTCAGGGGTGCCAACGTGGTCACAACGGGCAGGATAGTTGGGTTCCAGGAGGGGCTTATTGACATGACTGGCCCGGGGGCCGACTACACACCCTTCTCCAAGAGCTGCAACGTAGTGGTTATTTGCGAGCCCATCGAGGACCTGAAACAGCATCAGCATGAAGAGGCGATTCGGCTTGTCGGTTTAAAGGCCGCGGCGTACCTTGCCGAAGCGGCTAGGGATTTAGCCCCGGACGAGCTAAAGACCTACGAGACCAAGCCTCTGCTGGAGCAGGTTAATGAGTACCAAGGTCTGCCAAAGGTGGCCTACGTGTACATGCTCCAGTCCCAGGGACTGCTTCATGACACCTACGTGTACGGTGTGGACGCCAAGCAGATTATACCCACCCTTATTTATCCCACCGAGGTAATGGACGGTGCGATAATAAGCGGTAACTGCGTATCCGCCTGCGACAAGAATACAACCTATCATCATTTGAACAACCCGATAATACATGATTTGTTTGAAAAACACGGTAAGGAACTCAATTTTGTAGGCGTGGTAATAACCAATGAAAACGTGTTCCTTGCGGACAAGGAAAGGTCGTCCAACATGACCGCAAAATTAGTCAAAATGATGGGTGTTGACGGCGTCATTATCTCCGAGGAGGGGTTTGGAAATCCGGACACCGACCTTATAATGAACTGCAAGAAGATTGAGAACGAGGGTATAAAAACTGTAATAGTGACCGATGAGTACGCAGGCAGGGACGGCGCGTCACAATCCCTGGCCGATGCGGACGCAAAGGCCGATGCCGTTGTAACGGCGGGTAATGCCAATGAAATAATAAAGCTGCCGCCCATGAAGAAGATAATAGGCCATATAGAGCCGGTGGATGTAATAGCCGGCGGTTTTAAGGGCAGCCTTAAGGAAGACGGAAGCATAGAAGCGGAACTGCAGGTAATAACCGGTGCTACCAACGAGTTGGGGTACAACCGGCTGTCTGCCACAACAGTATAAAAAATATAACAATAATATTAGGAAAGGATGGTAACTATGTTTGAGGGCAAAAAAGTTATTATAATAGGCGACCGCGACGGTGTGCCGGGTCCTGCCATTGAAGAATGCGTTAAAAGTGCCGGGGCCGAAGTGGTATTCTCAACAACAGAATGCTTTGTCTGAACCGCAGCAGGTGCAATGGACCTGGAAAACCAGCAGAGGGTTAAGGATGCAGCCGAAAAACACGGTGCCGAAAACATAATCGTGATATTAGGCGCAGCCGAGGCAGAATCGGCGGGATTGGCTGCCGAGACGGTAACTGCCGGCGATCCGACCTATGCAGGTCCATTGGCGGGAGTCCAGTTGGGGCTCAGTGTTTACCATGCTGTTGAACCGGAAATAAAGAATGCCGTTGATGCGGACGTATATGACGAGCAGATTGGAATGATGGAGATGGTGCTGGACGTTGATGCTATAGCGCAGGAAATGGCATCCATCAGGTCCCAGTACAGTAAGTATTAGTTAATAAATTTCCCTAGGAAAGGGGGAGAGAAAATGAGCAAATTGAGGGTAGTACATTACATAAACCAATTCTTTGCAGGCCTTGGGGGAGAGGAAAAAGCCGATGTAAAGCCGGAAATACGGGAGGGTAAGGTGGGTCCCGGAATGGCGTTTGCGGCTGCCTTGGGCCAAGAGGCCGAAATAGTTGCTACGGTTGTTTGCGGTGACTCCTTCTACGGTGAAAACATGGAGGAGGCAAGGAAGCTCGTTCTGGACATGGTAAAAGGGCAGAAGGCCCATTTGTTTATAGCAGGACCGGCCTTCAACGCTGGCAGGTACGGAGTCGCCTGCGGGGATATTTGTAAGGCGGTATCCGAAGAGCTTGGCATTCCGGTGCTGACCGGTATGTATATAGAAAACCCCGGCGCAGACATATACCGCAAGCACGTAAGCATTGTACAGACGGGCAATTCCGCCGCCGATATGCGGAATGCGGTGCCCGCTATGGCAAAGGCTGCCCTGAAACTGGCAAGGGGCGAGGACCTCAAGGCGTCGGAGGACGGGGTAATGGAAAAGGGCATAAGAAAGAACATGTACAGGGAGGCCAGGGGCTCCCAGAGGGCCGTTGACATGCTTATAGCCAAACTAAGCGGCCAGCCCTTTGAGACCGAATATCCGATGCCCGACTTTGACAGGGTGCCCCCCAACCCGGCGGTGGAGGATATTAGTAAAGCCAAGATTGCTCTTGTAACATCGGGGGGTATAGTACCTAAGGGCAACCCGGACAATATAGAGGCCTCCAGTGCCACCAAATACGGCAAGTATGACATAGATGGCGTTACCGACCTTACTTCTGATGCGTACCAGACCGCCCACGGTGGCTACGACCCGGTGTACGCCAACGACGACCCGGATAGGGTATTGCCGGTGGATGTACTAAGGGATATGGAGAAGGAAGGGGTTATCGGTGGGCTGCACAGGTACTTTTATTCGACGGTGGGCAACGGCACTTCGGTAGCCAACTCAGTGGGCTTTGCAAGTAAATTTGCAAAGGAACTAAAAGAGGACGGGGTGGACGCGGTTATTCTCACCTCCACATGAGGAACCTGCACTCGTTGCGGTGCAACGATGGTTAAAGAAATAGAAAGGGCGGGCCTCCCGGTGGTCCATATATGTACGGTGGTTCCCATATCGCTGACGGTTGGGGCCAACAGGATAGTGCCCGCCATAGCCATTCCTCATCCGTTGGGTAATCCCAAGCTGGACAAAAAAGAGGAAAAGGCGTTAAGAAGACAGCTTGTGGAGAAGTCGCTGAAGGCGCTACAGACCGAAGTGGACGGTCAGACGGTTTTTGAATGCTAAGGGCAAAAAAGGACAAATGGGTGATGTCACAGCATCACCCATTTGCTGAAGTATGGAGGTGGATATATGTTCGCTGTAGTTAAGGGAACAAGCTATGTACTGGTGCATGCACCGGATGCTACAATACACAACGGTTCTACCCAGACAATGGAGAGGGCGACAAACCCGAACTCAGAGTACCTGAAAAAATTAAAGTCCCACCTGCGGAAATACGAGGACGTGGTCGCCTATCCTCCTAACCAGGTATATATAGGCAACAAAAGCCCCGAGGACCTGCTGGGGATAGATAAGCCCTGGTACCAAAACGGTATCCCCGGAGCGGATAGGTACGGCAGCATGGGCGAGGTAATGCCCCAGGATGAGTTCTATGGGCTTATGAAGATATCCGATGCCTTTGACCTGGTTAAGCTGGAGAAGGGTTTTGCTGCTTCTGTTAAGAAAAAGCTCTCAAGCCACAGGCTGCTGGGTGAGAGTATAGCCGGAAGGCTGGGGGAGGGCGTAGACCTATCCGAGATAGAGGGCCTGGTTGAAAACCACCACGCCGAAGGCATGTACATGGACGGCAACTTAGTGGGATGCGTAAAAAGGGCCCATGACAGGGATATAAACTTAAGTGCCCATGTAATGTTTGAAAATTTAATGACCAAGGCGTCGGGTATACTGGCCCTAATTAACCTTTTTCAGCTTAACAACATAGACCCGGGCAGCGTGGAATATGTCATAGAGTGCTCTGAGGAGGCCTGCGGAGACATGAACCAAAGGGGTGGCGGAAACTTTGCCAAGGCCATAGCCGAGATTGCCGGCTGTGTAAACGCCACCGGCTCGGATACCAGGGGCTTTTGTGCAGCACCCACCCACGCCCTAATAGAAGCGGCAGCCCTTGTTAAAGCAGGGGTATACAAGAACGTGGCCGTTGTGGCCGGCGGTGCCACCGCCAAACTGGGCATGAACGGCAAGGACCATGTGGCCAAGGGACTGCCGGTGCTGGAAGATGTGCTGGGCGGCTTTGCGGTACTAATTGGCGAGAATGACGGGAAAAATCCGGTGCTCCGTACCGACCTGGTGGGTTTCCATACCGTAGGGACCGGGTCCTCACCCCAGGCGGTTATTACGTCCCTTGTTATTACGCCCCTAGAAAAGGGCGGGCTAAAGATTACCGACGTTGACAAGTATTCCGTGGAAATGCAAAACCCCGAGATAACGGTGCCTGCGGGAGCTGGGGACGTTCCGACCGCCAACTACAAAATGATAGGTGCGTTGGGGGTTAAGCGTAACGAGCTCAAGAGGGAAGAGCTTGGCGAATTTACCAAAAATCACGGCATGCCCGGTTTTGCACCCACCCAAGGCCATATCCCGTCGGGGGTGCCCTTCCTTGGACACTGCCGGGATATGATGGAAAAGGGACAGATACAAAGGGCGATGATAGTGGGCAAGGGAAGCTTATTCCTCGGCCGTATGACAAATCTGTTTGACGGCGTATCCATTGTGATGGAGAAAAACTCCGGCGAGGTTACCGATGAAACAGGGGTTAGCGAAGAAAAAATAAAGGCAATGATCGCTCAAAGCCTGAAGGAATTCGCAGCCCAGCTGCTTTCGGAATAGGGGTGAGGGCATTTGGATAGCAATGTAAGAAAAATTATTGGGGACGTTTTTAATCAGATGGCGGAGGGCCTTGAGACCGGCAGCTTTGCCGGTAGGATAAGGGTTGGCTTAACCACCTTGGGTAGCGAGCTTGGTTCAAAAGAGCTTATAAGGGGCGCCGAGATGGCGGCTTCCAGAAACCCCGCCATTGAGGTGGTGCTTATAGGCACCGGCGAAAAAAGTAACCTTAGAACCATTCCCACCGGGGACGAAAAAGAAATGCACGACAGGATGGAAGAGCTGCTTGATTCCGGTGAAATTGACTGCTGCGTTACAATGCATTACAACTTTCCCATAGGGGTATCCACGGTGGGCCGGGTGGTAACCCCCGGCACCGGAAAGGAAATGCTAATTGCCACCACCACCGGCACCTCGGCGGTGGACAGGGTGGAGGCGATGGTGAGAAATGCGGTGTACGGCATCGCTTGTGCAAAGGCCATGGGCAATCCAAGGCCAAAGCTTGGAATACTGAACGTTGACGGTGCAAGGCAGACCGAACGGATTTTGCTTGGGCTTAAAGAAAAGGGCTACCCAATTGACTTTGCGCAGTCCCAAAGGAGCGACGGCGGCCATGTAATGAGGGGTAACGACCTTCTGACCGGGACCCCGGATATTATGGTTACCGATACGCTTACCGGCAACATCCTTATGAAGGTATTCTCCTCCTATACCACCGGCGGGAGCTACGAATCCATGGGCTTCGGCTACGGGCCGGGTGTCGGGGAGGGCTACAAAAGGATAATACTGATTCTTTCCAGGGCATCGGGGGCACCGGTGGCCGCCAACGCGATAGAGTACGCGGCGGCACTGGCCCGGGGAGGGCTGGCCGGGGTGACTGGTAAGGAGATGGCCGCAGCCAAGGGAGCGGGCCTTGAGACGCTGCTTGCCTCAATAAAGAAGGAGCAGCCCAGGGCCGGTGATGGTGAAACCGTTACGGCACCGCCCAAAAAGGTGGTAACCGCATCGGTATCCGGTATAGACATAATGGACCTTGACAGCGCGGTGGAGGTACTGTGGCGGGGCAAGATATACGCCGAGACCGGTATGGGCTGTACCGGGCCGGTGGTTATGGTGGCGGAGGACGATTTGGATGCCGCCAGGGGCCTCCTTGAAAAAGAGGGCTACGTGACAAAGGAAACTGAATGCTAAACTTTAAAAAAGGGACAGGGGACGGTTCTTTGTCCCTTTTTGCATTTTAAATGAACATAACCCAATCTTATAAATAGTCTCTTACTTTCCACCTCTCAACGTGGTGTGTTCCATTCCTTATTTGACACTATTTGTGATTAACCAAGTTGTGCTATAATATTATATAATAGACGGTGTAAAGGGGTTGTTTGCAGTACAATTCAGTTTTGGGGGAGATTTTCGTGAAAATGGGATTTAACTTATCACTGGAACAAACCCAAAAATTAATAATGACGCAGGAACTGCAACAGGCGATAAAGATTTTGCAATTATCATCGTTGGAGCTTAAGGAATATATACAGCAGCAGCTTGAGACCAATCCGCTTATAGAGGAAAAGGAGGATACTGAGCACGATTCCGAAGGGGACAGGGAAGACCTCATTAGTCAATTGATAAAAAACGTGGAATACAGCAGAGGGGAATACGGGTACAGTCACGATTCCGAAAATGATTATTCCTATGAAAATTTTGTGCCCAGTTATACTACCCTCAAGGACCATCTTCTTTTCCAGCTTCACATTATGGTCATGCCAAAGCGGCAGAGGGAAATTGGAGAGTATATAGTAGAAAGCCTTAACGGTAATGGCTACCTGACCACAGACATCGGAGAAATCGCCGTGGTCTTTGATACCGATGCCGCGGAAATAGAGAGGGCCCTTGCGGTGATACAGACCTTTGACCCCGCCGGGGTTGGTTGCCGGGACCTCAAGGAGTGCCTGCTTCTCCAGCTGGATTCAAGGGGCATTGACGATCCGATCGTGAAGGAGATTATCGAAAAACATCTTGACACCCTTGGAAACAAAAAGTTTAATCATATCGCGAAGGAGTTAAACATTTCTACCGGTGAGGTGCAGAGGGCCTGTGATATTATTAAGACCCTTGAGCCAAAGCCCGGCAGAGCCTTCCAGAATTCCAGCGATGTCAAGTATATAACGCCGGATGTTGTGGTCAGACAGATAAATGACGAATTTATAGTGCTTGTTAATGAAAGCGCCGCACCCAGGCTTATGATAAACTCCTATTACAAAAGCATATTAAGCAGCTGCAGGGACCAGCCCGGGATATCCAGGTATATAACCGGCAAGCTGGAGGCTGCTCTATGGCTTATAAAGAGCATAGAACAGCGGAGGATGACTCTCTATAAAGTGGTAAACGCTATTGTCGAATACCAGAAGGAGTTTTTCCGCAGCGGTGTTCAAGGTCTTAGGCCCCTGACCCTTAAGGATATTGCCGCCAAGGTAGGGGTACATGAATCGACGGTGAGCAGGGCGACAAACGGTAAATACGTCCAGACACCGAGGGGTATTTTCGAGCTTAAATATTTCTTCTCAAGCGGCATAAGCAGTGTTTGTGGCGAGGGTGTATCATCCCAAAGCGTAAAGGATATGCTAAAGGAAATAATAGAGGGAGAGGACCCGCACAAACCGGTCAGTGACCAGAGGATTACCGATATACTGAACTCAAAGGGAATTAACATTTCTAGGCGTACGGTGGCAAAGTACAGGGACGAACTGGGTATAGAATCCTCCAGTAGGAGGAAAAGATACAGCTGATTAATCAAATAAATATTTTCTGTTAATAATAAGCCTAGCATTTAAGGTTATTACCTAATAATATACAAAAACTATGGAGGGATATGAATGACTGTTAGGGTTGCAATAAACGGGTTCGGGAGGATAGGGAGGAATGTACTCCGAGCCGCCCTGGAACAGGGTGTCGATGACCTGGAGTTCGTGGCTATTAACGCGAGGTCCTCGGATAACGACATAAAGGCACATCTTTTCAAATACGATTCGCTGTACGATACCTATCCGGAAGAGGTTACGGTGGAGGGTGAGGAGATTATAATAGGCCAAAGGAAGTTTAAAGGGCTGACCGGCCTGGGTCTTGACGAGTTGCCGTGGAAGGACCTTGGGATTGATATCGTGATTGAATCGTCGGGGGCCTTCAGGACAAGAGAGACGGCGGAGAAGCACCTGACCGCCGGCGCCAAGAAGGTGGTTATTACCGCACCGGCCAAGAATGAGGATATCACCATAGTAATGGGAATAAACGAGGACCAGTATCAGCCGGATAAACACCATATATTATCCAATGCTTCCTGTACCACCAACTGCCTAGCACCGGTGGCAAAGGTGCTGGACGAGGGGTTTGGAATTATAAAGGCCCAGATGACAACGGTTCATGCTTATACAAACGACCAGAACATACACGACGCAAGGCACAAGGACTTAAGAAGGGCCAGGGCGGGGGCCCTGTCAATGATACCTACAACAACAGGGGCCGCAAAGGCAGTATCGCTGGTATTGCCGCAGTTGGAGGGCAAAATAAACGGAATGGCCATAAGGGTGCCTACCCCCACTGTATCGCTGGTGGACCTTGTAGCACTGGTTAATAAAAAGGTGAACGGCGCTGAAGAGGTAAACGATGCCTTCGAAAAAGCCGCAGCAGGCCCGCTTAAAGGAATATTGGGATACAGCGACAAGCCCCTTGTCTCCATTGACTATAAGAAGAGTAACTATTCCACCATAGTGGATGGCTTATCCACCACAATAGTGGATGGGGATTTGGTTAAGGTGCTGGCGTGGTACGACAATGAATGGGGCTATTCCTGCAGGGTTCTGGACCTGGTGCGTTACATAGGTAATAAAGGCGTATAAAGGGCTACAAAAAGGGACAGGGGACGGTTCTTTGTCCCTTTTTTTATTTGGGGCACCTTTCATTTTAACCTGTATGACCATCATTAAGAGGGAACCATTGGTTTTATGAGACAAAGGACAGTATGGTCCGGCGGGTGGATAAAATGCAGGATAAGGATTGGGAGTGATCGTGAAGAATAAATAACCGGAAAAATTGAGAAAATATTTGCAGAGAATGATAATGAATGGGGTTATTCCCACAGGGTAGTATATCTGGTAGAATATATAAGGGTATGATTATGAAGCTATACAACGAACTAATAGTGTTACATTCCTTTATCTGTCATTCGAAGAAGCGAAGCCCGAAGAATCCGGCTTTGCCGTTCTGAACGTAGTGAAGAATCCTTTGGAGGCAGGCATAAGGTCCTTCGCATCGCTGGGGATGACAACCGCTGTGCTGGGGATGACGCACTAGGAGATGTAAAGTTTTAAATGCGTTATATATATTATCTATGACCTTTTGGAGGAGGTATGAAAGTGGATAAAAAAACGGTAAGGGATGTGGACGTTTCGGGCAAAAAGGTGATTGTCCGGTGTGACTTCAATGTTCCCATCGATGATGGAGGAAACATTACCGATGACACCCGGATTAGCGCATCCCTTCCCACAATCAGGTATCTGTGCGAAGGGGGCGCAAAGGTTATACTGATGTCGCACCTTGGCAGGCCCAAGGGGAAGGTGGATGACAAATACAGCCTGAGTCCCGTTGCCAAAAGGCTGGGGGAACTGCTCGGCACAGACGTATTGATGGCGGATGATGTCATAGGCGAGGACGCTGCTAAAAAGGCCTCGGAGCTTGCGGAAGAGCAAATAATGCTACTGGAAAACGTCAGATTCCATAAGGAAGAAACCGAGAACGATCCCGGCTTTGCAAAAAAATTAGCGGATATGGCGGACATATATGTAAATGACGCCTTTGGAGCGGCCCACAGGGCCCATGCTTCCACGGCGGGGATAGCGAAGCATCTTCCAGCGGTGGCCGGGTTCCTCATTGAGAAGGAGCTAAAAGCCCTGGGCCAGGCGCTGGAAAACCCGGCCCGGCCGTTTACCGCGGTGCTGGGAGGTGCAAAGGTCTCAAGCAAGATAGGGGTTATTTCAAACCTATTGGACAGGGTGGACAATCTATTGATAGGCGGGGGTATGGCCTATACCTTCTTTAAGGCAAAGGGGCTTAACGTGGGGAAATCTCTGCTGGAGGTGGACCATATACAAACGGCGGTAAAGGCTTTGGAGGATGCAAAGCAAAAAGGCGTAAACCTGGTTCTACCAAGCGACGTGGTGGTGGCCACCGCCTTTAATAACGATGCAAAGCACCATACTGTGGATGCGGAGGGCATCCCGGAGCAATATATGGGCCTTGACATAGGGGATAAAACCATCGGTGCTTTCCGGGATATTATACTGGGGTCAGCCACCGTTGTGTGGAACGGGCCCATGGGGGCCTTCGAAATGCCCAACTTCGCAAAGGGTACCCGGGAGGTTGCTGAGGCTATGGCCCGATGCGGTGGCGCAACGATAGTGGGCGGGGGCGATTCTGCTGCTGCCGTTAAGAGAATGGGATACGCCGACAGCATGACTCACGTTTCAACGGGGGGAGGAGCTTCGCTGGAACTCCTGGAGGGTAAGGAACTGCCCGGGATAGCTGCTTTAATGAATAAATAATAACGGGAGTGATATTGTGAGGAAACCATTGGTAGCCGGAAACTGGAAAATGAACAAAACCTGTGCCCAAGCGGCGGCCCTTGCAGAGGAGCTTGTAAAGGGGTATCGGGGCGAAGGCGCAGAGGTTGCCGTGTGTCCCCCCTTCACCGCCCTTAAATGTGTGAAGGAGGCATTGGAGGGCTCAAGTATTAGGCTGGGGGCGCAAAACGTATACCATGAGGATGACGGTGCCTTTACCGGAGAGGTATCTGTACCAATGTTAAAGGACCTGGGGGTGGAGCTGGTTATAGTAGGGCACAGCGAAAGGAGACAGATTTTCGGGGAGGGTGACGCACTGGTTAACAAAAAGGTAACAAAGGTTTTAAAAAGCGGCCTGACCCCTATACTGTGTGTCGGTGAAACCCTTGAGGAAAGAGAAACGGGTAAAACCGAAGAGGTGGTTAGACGCCAGACTATAGAGGGATTAAAGGGTTTATCGGAAAGAGAAATAGGCAGAACGGTTATTGCGTATGAGCCGATATGGGCAATTGGTACCGGAAGGTCCGCCACCGCCGATGATGCCAACGGTATAATAGGTTACATAAGGGAAATACTGGAGAAGATCGCAGGGAAGGAAACGGCGGATACAATACGCATACTGTACGGCGGAAGCGTGAAACCTGCAAATGCCGCATCGCTCCTTGGGCAGCCTCATATTGACGGGGCCCTGGTGGGGGGCGCAAGTCTTAAGGCGGACGAGTTTTTGGGAATAATAAGCACAATTCCGGAAAGGAGATAGGTTAGATTGACCACAATAAGGGAAATATATGGACGGGAGATACTGGATTCAAGGGGAAACCCGACGGTGGAAGTGGAGGTGCTGCTGGATAGCGGTTTTGTCGGTAGGGCCGGGATTCCTTCCGGGGCATCCACCGGGGCCTTTGAAGCGGTGGAATTAAGGGACGATGACCCGAGCAGATACCTGGGCAAGGGAGTGCAAAAGGCGGTAAACAACGTAAACGGCATTATAGCCCCGGAGCTAACCGGATACGATGCCCTTGACCAGGCGGGGATAGATGAAGCTTTGGTAGAGCTGGACGGTACCCCAAATAAGGCCAAGCTTGGAGCCAACGCGATACTGGGAGTTTCGCTGGCGGTGGCAAAGGCTGCGGCTGCGGCCCTAGATTTACCGCTGTACAGGTATATAGGCGGCATCAATGCAAAACAGCTGCCGGTACCCATGATGAATATTCTAAACGGCGGTGAGCACGCAGACAACAACGTGGACATACAGGAGTTCATGATTATGCCGGTGGGTGCGGGGTCTTTCGCCGAGGCCCTAAGGATGGGAGCAGAGGTGTTCCACAACCTTAAAAAGGTACTTAAGGGTAAAGGGCTAAGCACATCGGTGGGGGACGAGGGAGGATTTGCACCAAACCTTGCATCCAATGCCCAGGCAATAGAGGTTATAATACAGGCCATAGAGAAGGCAGGTTACGTGCCGGTAGATGATATAGGCATAGCCCTGGACGTGGCGGCAACAGAGCTTTATACCGAGGGCAAGTATACCCTTAAGGGTGAAGGGTTGGTCAAAACCGCCGAAGAGATGGTGGAATATTACTTAAGCCTTGTGAATGAATACTCGCTGCTGTCCATTGAAGACGGTCTTGCGGAGGAGGACTGGGAAGGCTGGGCATTGATGACAAAGGAGCTGGGGAAAAGGGTGCAGCTTGTGGGTGACGATTTGTTTGTAACCAACACCGGTCGCCTCATAAGGGGGATAAAGGAGAATACGGCAAATTCGATACTTATTAAGCTTAACCAGATAGGGACCCTGACAGAGACGCTGGACTGTATAGAGATGGCTAAAAGGGCGGGCTATACCGCAGTGGTGTCCCACCGCTCCGGCGAGACGGAGGATACCACCATTGCCGACGTGGCGGTGGCGGTCAACGCCGGACAGATTAAGACCGGTGCCCCCTCAAGGACCGACAGGGTGGCAAAGTACAACAGGCTGCTGCGCATAGA